>Ga0213876_10000104_pt1 | contig 93860 bp, 82 predicted proteins | sample BarmaccomBMRX_R9_FD_160113 | JGI IMG/M metagenome (GOLD analysis project Ga0213876, IMG submission 160113) | Root-associated microbial communities from Barbacenia macrantha in rupestrian grasslands, the National Park of Serra do Cipo, Brazil - RX_R9 | ecosystem: Host-associated > Plants > Roots... | reverse complement strand
AAGATGGCCGTGGAGGTCGGGTTGGTCGAGGGGATGATGCCGGCGACGACGCCGCGCGGGCTGGCGATCTCCAGAACGTCCTTCGACTCGTTGATGACGCCGACCGTGCGCAAGCCCTTAAAGTAGTTCCAGACGTCCTCGGCGGCGAAGCGGTTCTTCTCGCGCTTGTCGTCGGGGATGCCGTAGCCGGTCTCCTCGGTCGCCATCGCGCCCAAGCGCGCCGCGTCGCGCAAAGCCGCCCGCGCCATCGCCTCGCAGATGCGGTCGATCTTCGCCTGGTCGAACCGCGCGAGCTGACCCTGCGCCCGGTGCGCCGCCTCCACAAGGTCGCGCGCCTGCTGCACGGACACTAAATCCTTATCCGCCATGGCACCCTCCGAAGTGATGAGTGATAAGTGATGAGTGATGAGAAGAACAGGGCCTGCCGTCTTCCCCTCTTATCACTTATCACTCATCACTTATCACTTGCTGCGCTCCTTGTTGTTCTCGCGCGCGCCGGCCGGGAGCGAGCGGCCCTGGTCGCCTTCGCCGAGGGCGCCGGCCGAGCCGCCGCCGCCGATGGCGCGCTCGTCGGGGCTGTAGCCGGTGCGGCCGTTGCGCGGGAGCACGCGCTCGACCTCGCCGTGCGGGCGCGGGATGACGTGGACGCTGATGAGTTCGCCCACGCGGCGCGCGGCGGCCGCGCCCGCGTCCGTCGCCGCCTTGACCGCGCCGACGTCGCCGCGCACGAAGATCGTGACGTAGCCGGCGCCGATGTACTCCTTGCCGATGAGAGTGACGTTGGCCGCCTTGACCATCGCGTCCGCGGCCTCGACCGCGCCCACGAAGCCCTTGGTCTCGACCATTCCGAGTGCTTCCAGAGGCATTCTCTTCTGTCCTCGCTTCTCTGTTTGAATAGACTTTAAGCCCGGGTGTACCGCAACCGTAGCACCGCGCGCCGCAAAGTTCAAGACGCGCGCTAACTTCGTCTGCCCGAGAAGTTTGACACCACTCCGAGACGCACATTATATTGTGCCCGAAGGTTGGTCGAACACAGGGTACTGCGGCGGACACGGGCGCGGACGCCCTCGAAGGGACGCCGGCCCGGACTCTCCCATAGGCGCACGCGAGCGGTGACATCCAAGACCTCCGAACAGGCCCCCGAAGGCAGTGCGGGAGGGGGCGCCGAAGGCTCCCTCGGCGAGCTGTTGCGCCGCGCCCGGCTCGAGCGCGGCGTCAACCTCCGCGAAGTCGCGGAGCAGACGCGCATCACCATGCGCCACCTCGAGGCCATCGAGGCCGACGACTTCAAGGCGCTGCCCGGCGGCATCTTCAACAAGTCCTTCATCAAGTCCTACGCGCGCTACGTCGGCTTCCCCGAGGCGCGCGCCCTCGAACTCTACGAGCGCGCGGCGCGGGCCAGCGGCGTCCACACCGACGAGGTGGCGACCACGCCGCAGCGCTCGCGCGTCTACATGGGTGAGAGTTCGCGCTCGCCGCTCCTGACCTTCTCCCTGAGCGCGCTCATCATCGTCGTCCTGGTCTCGGCCGTCTACCTCGGCCTGCGCGTCTGGAACAACAACAAGGGGCCTTTGGCCTCCGCCCCGGCGACGCCGACGCCGGCCGCGCCCCCCGCGCAGCAGCAGACGGCGGCGACGCCGACGCCCCCGCCCGCGGCCGAAGGCTTCAAGGTGCAGGTGCGCTCGACCCGCCCCTTCTGGCTCACGACCTGGGCCGACGGCGAGAAGAAGCGCGGCCGCTTCCTCAAGCCCGACGCGCCCGAGGAGTTCGAGCCCGCGTCGGCCCTGAACCTCTTCTTCGACAAGTCCTCGGCCGACGCCATCCAGGTCTCGGTCAACGGCCGGCAGCTCAAGGCGCCGGACGTCGAGGGCAAGGAAGTCCTCTGGACGATCACCAAGGATACCTACACGCAGTTCGCGCAGTGATGTCTCTGCAATCGAAAGGCCCGCACCCCGAAGCGCCCCTCGCGGGAGAGTTTCGGGGTGCGGGCCTCACACTTTTTAATCACGAACCGGAGTTATAAAGATGATAACGAACGACCTGCTTGAGGGGCTGACCTTCGACGACGTGCTGCTCGTGCCCGCGCGCTCCGAGGTACTCCCCGCCGAGACCGACACCGCCACGCAGCTCACGCGCGGCATCCGCCTGCGCATCCCGCTCTGCTCGGCCGCGATGGACACCGTGACCGAGAGCCGCCTCGCCATCGCCATCGCGCAGCAGGGCGGCATCGGCGTCATCCACAAGAACTTCCCCGTCGAGCGTCAGGCCGAAGAGGTCGACCGGGTCAAGCGTTCCGAGTCGGGCATGATCGTCGACCCCGTCACCATCCGCCCCGACCGCCCCGTGCGCGAGGCCTTGGCCGTGATGCAGCGCTACAAGATTTCGGGCGTGCCGGTGGTCGACGAGGACGGACACCTCGTCGGCATCATCACCAACCGCGACCTGAGATTCGAGTCGCGCTTCGACATCCCCGTCTCCGAGGTGATGACGCCGCAGCCGCTCGTCACCGTCCCCGTCGGCACCACGCTCGACGAGGCGAAGGTCGTCCTCCAGAAGCACCGCATCGAGAAGCTCCTCGTCGTCGACACCGACAAGCACCTCAAGGGCCTCATCACCGTCAAGGACATCCAGAAGGCCATCCGCTACCCCTTCGCGGCGAAGGACGACCTCGGCCGCCTCCGCGTCGCCGCCGCCATCGGCGCCACCGGCGACTTCCGCGAGCGCGCCGACGAGCTGGTCAGGGCGCGCGTCGACTGCCTCGTCATCGACACCGCGCACGGCCACTCCTCGCGCGTCGTCGAGGCCGTCCGCGAGATCAAGCGCCGCCACCCCGAGACGCAGCTCATCGCCGGCAACATCGCCACCGCCGAAGGCACGCGCGAACTCATCGGCGCCGGGGCCGACGCCGTCAAGTGCGGCATCGGCCCCGGCTCCATCTGCACGACGCGCGTCGTGACCGGCGCGGGCGTGCCGCAGATCACGGCCATCAGGAACTGCGTCGAGGCGGCGAAGGGGACGGGCGTGCCCGTCATCGCCGACGGCGGCGTGAAGTTCTCGGGCGACGTGGCGAAGGCGATTGCGGCCGGGGCGGACGTGGTGATGATCGGCTCTCTGTTCGCGGGCACCGAGGAGTCGCCGGGCGAGCTGATTCTCTTCCAGGGCCGCTCGTTCAAGGCGTACCGCGGGATGGGGAGCATCGGCGCGATGCGCGAGGGGTCGAAGGATCGCTACGCGCAGGAGACGACCGACATCGAGTCGAAGCTCGTCCCCGAGGGCATCGAGGGGCGCGTGCCTTACAAGGGCACCCTGGCCGACATGGTGACGCAGCTCGTCGGCGGCCTGCGCGCGGGCATGGGCTACACGGGCTGCCACAACGTCAAAGAGTTCCAGGAGAACACGCGCTTCATCCGCATCAGCCCCGCCGGCCTCAAGGAGTCGCACGTCCACGACGTCATCATCACGAAGGAGGCGCCGAACTACCGTCTGGAATAGGCGGGCCATTCCCCCTTTGACTGTACGGGTGGGTCGGCTGTATGCTCCCGCCGCTCGTTTTAACGCGCCCCGACCGCACCCTACTGAACGGCTTCGCCAACAGACCCGAAAAGGAGTTCCCCTTAGCATGAATACCACCACCGTTAGGATCGCGCTCGGGCTCGCCTTCGCCGCCATGCTCGCCCTCGTCGGCCTGTCGCGCCCCCGCGCGGCCGGCGCGCAGACCGAGGTGCACAGAGAAACCTCGACCTCGCGCGAGTTCGCCGTCAGCGAGTTCATCCCGTGCGCCAACGGCGGCGAGGGCGAATTCGTCACCGTCACGGGCACCACGCGCGACCGCACCTTCTGGGCGCTCAACGACCGGCACATCTCCTTCGACATCTCCACCTCGTACCAGGGCAAGGGCGTCGGCCGGACGACCGGGGACACTTACGTCCTCAACGACTCGTTCCGCTCCAAGCTCAACTTCCAGCTCGACAGCGCGCCGGAAGAGGACACCATCATCGAGAAGTCCAACATCATCGGGCAGGGGAAGGCGCCCAACCTCGTCCTCCACCGGCTCACGCACGTCACCGTCAACAGCAAAGGCGAGGTGACCGCCGACCACTTCGACATCAACTTCCAGTGCCGCTAGGCGCGCGAAGTCGCATGAGCGAGCGCAGGGGCGTACTCATCTACAACCCCAAGGCGGGGCGCAACCTCGACCCGGCGGTGCCGGTCGAGGCGTTCCGCGCCGCGGCGCTCGCGCTCGGCGTCGAGGTCGACGCGCGCGCGACGAAGGGGCCGAACGACGCGGCGCGCCTCGCGGCCGAGGCCGCGCGCGAGGGCGCGACCGACGTCATCGCGCGCGGCGGCGACGGCACCGTGCACGAGGCGATCCAGGGGCTCGCGGGATTCGGCGGGCGCTTGATGGTGTGGCCCGCCGGGACTGCGAACGTGCTGGCGCGGCAGTTGGGCCTGCCGCGCGAGGCGGAGGCGGCGGCGCGCGTCTTCGCCGGGGGCCGCTCGCGCCGCATCACGCTCGGCGCGGCGACCGTAGAGCGGACGGGCGAGCGCCGCTACTTCTTCATGATGGCGGGCGTGGGGCTGGACGCGTCGGTGGTGCGGAGCGTCAGGCCGCGCCTGAAGCGGCGCGTGGGCGAGGCCGCGTTCTGGTACGCGGGCCTCGCGCACCTCGCGCACTGGGTGCCGGAGGAGTTCACGGTCGAGGTAGGCGGCGAGCGTTTGAGGGCGACCTACGCGGCCGTCGGCAAGGCTCCCTGGTACGGCGGCAAGCTGGCGATCACGCCGCGCGCGCGCCTGGACGCCGAGGAGTTCGAGGTCTGCGTCATCGACACGCGCAGCCGCCTGCGCTACCTGCGCCTGCTCAGCCACGCGATGCGCGGCGGCGCGCCAGAGGCGGGGACGCGCGGCCTCACCTTCCGCCGCGCCGCGCGCCTGCGCTGCACGGGCGACGTGCCCGTCCAGGCCGACGGCGAACTCATCGGCGACCTGCCCATGACCTTCGAAGTCGTCAAGGAAGGCTTGGAAGTGATCGTCCCTTGAAGGGGTGCTGGGTGCTGGGTGTTGGGTTAAAGGCAAGCTGTCTTAACCCAGCACCCAGCACCCAGCACCCAGCACCCACTCACCCTTCCCTCTCACGCATCCAGAGCATGAGGCCCGCGGAGGCGAGGGCCAGCGCGACGAGCATGAGGAAGCCGCCCGCGAGCATCCAGCCGTCGCCGGGGTCGCCGCCGAACTGCGCGGCGAGCGGGTTGGCGGCCTGCGCCGGCGCGGCCACCGCGGCCACGCGCGAGCCGGCGTAGAGACTCGTGATGGAACAGACTGTCAGGAAGGCCGAGGCCGCGAAGAGACGCTTGATGGTTCTGTACATTTACCGGAGACCTCTCTCATTCTCCCGGTGCCGCGAGCTTAGACGCGGTGAGACGGAAAAGGTTCCGGTGAAAGGATGAAGGCGGAAGGATGAAGGATGAAGTGAAGAGGGTCTGAACTTCATCCTTCATCCTTCCGCCTTCATCCTTTTCCTCACTTCCCTTTCAGCCACGCCTCTCGGAGCGCGAGGGCTTCGGGGGCGGCCTTGTCGTCGCGTTCGATGCGGTAGGTGGTGCGGGCGCCGTCGGGCGTGCGCGCGAGGCGGAGGCCGACGTAGGCCAGCGCCTCGTCGTATGGGAGCGTCTCGGTGTTGTGGACGTAGCGGCGGAAGAAGTCCGAGAGGTCTGTGCCCGCGACCTCGGACGCGAGCTGCTCGAACTCCTCGACCGTGTAGGCGTGGCCCTTGAGGTAGTAACTGTCGGCCGGGCTCTCGAGGTAGAACTTCGTGTAGGCGCGGCGCATCACGTCGTCGAGCGAGGCGCGCCCTTTGGTGCGGCCGCGGATGAGGAGGTCGAGCGTGAGGGCGACCGTCTCGCCCTTCGGGTAGTAGCTGACGAGCGTGTTGGCGGTGTTCGTCTTCTGGTCGTGCGAAGCGCGGTCGATGAAGGGCGCGAGGAGGGAGGCCTCGACCGCGCTCGTCAGGCGGACGCCCGGCAGGTTCTCGATGCCGCCGACGGCGCCGGAGTAAGCGCGCAGGAGCCGCTCGTCGTCCCACAGCCCCGCGCGCCGCTGCGAGAGCTTGCCGTAGTAGTTCGTGAAGCCTTCCGCGATCCACAGCCCGCGCGTGACGACGGGGCGCGTGAAGTCCCACGGGCCGAGCCCCGCCGGCCGCATGCGCTTCACGTTCCAGACGTGGAAGAACTCGTGCGCGGCGGTGCCGACCGCGTCGGCGAGCGTGTCGCCGTCGCCGAGCGCCGCGGTCTCGATGATCTGCGTCGAGTTCAGATGCTCCATGCCGTCGCCGCGCCGCGAGGTCGGGTCGAAGTGGAAGAGGAAGGTGTACTGCTCGTAGTCCGGCGCGGGCATCAGCGCGGTCTCGGCGCGCACGACGCGCTCGACCTGTTTCGCCAGCTCGCCGCGCCTGCCGCCCTCTTCGCCGAACGAGTGGACGACGACGCGGTACTTCTTCCCGCCGACCTCGAAGGTCTCGACGTTGAAGTCGGGCGCGACCTCGGTCGGCGCGTCGATGAGGAGGTCGTAGTTGGCGAAGTCGAAGCTGCTCTGCTCGGTGCTCTTCGACTGGCCGTTGATGATCTTCCAGCCCTTCGGCGCGTCGATCTTGAGACTCACCGCGTCCTGCTTGTGGCCGACGACGTAGACGAAGACCGAGCCGCCGTTGAAGTTGGCGTGCCTCTGGTCTAGTTGCGAGAAGGTGCCCGAGAGGTCGTCGGCGTAGACCTTGTAGGAGAAGGTCAGCGACACCGCAGCCGCCGTGGGGGCGCGCCAGGTCTGCGTGTCCAGCCTCTCGGCCGGGAAGTCGTTCGGGCACTTCGCGCCGGGCTTGCACCGCAGACGGGCGCGCGCCTCCTGCACGTTCTTCGCGAAGTCGAAGACGGCGTAGCGGCCCGGCGACCAGCGCGGAATCTGGAAGTCAACGTATTCCGCACCCGCCAGCCCCTCCACGTCCACCCGCACGTCGAAGAGGTGCGACGCGGGCTCGGGCATCGAGAGCGTGTAGGAGATTTTGTAAGCGGGGGCCGACGTGTCCTGCGCCCGCGCGTGGACGGCGGCCGACGCCGCGAGCATGAGGAGGCAGAGTGCGCGCGCGGCGTAGGCGCGGGCCGAGCGTTTCATAAGTTCTTCGAACCCCGTCGTCTGTCGTTCTGCTTTGGGTTAAGGGAGACCGCGCCGCGATTATCGGCGCCCGCACGGCGGCTGTCAAAAGAGTCGCTTGACGAGGGGCGAGCGGTCGGCTATCAACTTCGAATCATGACGGAACGTCTCTACTACGCGGACTCGCACCTGGTCGAGTTCGAGGCGCGCGTCGTCGCGGTCTCACAGGCGGAGGGCGGGCGCGCGGCCGTGTCGCTCGACCGGACGGCCTTCTACCCGACCGGCGGCGGCCAGCCGACCGACACGGGCACGCTCGGCGCGGCGCGCGTCGTCGAGTGCGTGGACGAGGAAGACCGCGTCCTGCACGTCTGCGAAGGCGAGATACCTTCGGAGGGCGCGAACGTCTTGGGGCGCGTGGACTGGCCGCGCAGACTCGACCACATACAGCAGCACACCGGACAGCACATCCTCTCGCAGGCGTTCGTCGAACTCTACGGCGCGCAGACGCGCAGCTTCCGCATGATGGAAGAGGTCTGCGAGGTGGACGTCGAGCTGGCAGACCCTTCGGACGAGAAGGTCTACGGGGCCGTCCGACGCGCGAACGAGATCATCTGGGACGACCGGCCCGTGCGCATCCACCAGGTCACGCCCGAGGAGGCTTCGCGGCTGCCGCTCCGGAAGGACTCGGCGCGCGAGGGCGAGCTGCGCGTCATCGAGATCGAGGGGTTCGACTTCAGCCCCTGCGGCGGGACGCACGCGCGCTCGACGGGCGAGGTCGGCTGCGTCGTCGCGCGCCACTGGGAGCGCGCGAAGGGACTCGTGCGCGTGACCTTCGCCGCGGGCGTGCGCGCGGTGGAGGACTACGGGCGCGCGAACCGCACGGCGCGCGCGACGGCCGCGCTCTTCAGCGTCGGGCGCGAAGAGGGGACGGAGGCCGCGGCGCGCCTGCAGGAAGAGAACAAGCAGCTGCAGAGACGCCTGCGCGCCGCCGAAGAGACGGCCGCGCGGGCCGAGGCGCGCGAGCTGTACGAGGAGGCCGCCGCTTCTTCGGAAGGAGGGAGCGCGGTCGTTGTCGCACGCGCCTTCGAAGGGCCGGACGCCGAAGGGCTGCGGCGTCTGGCACACGCGCTCGCGGCGCACGCGCGCTGCGTGGCGCTGCTCGGCTCGGTCGAGGGCGGCGCGGCACGCCTCGTCTTCGCGCGCGCGGCGGACGCGCCCGGCGACATGAACGCGCTCATGCGCGCGGCCTGCCAGACGCTCGGCGGTCGCGGCGGCGGCCGCCCCGAAATGGCACAGGGCGGGGGCCAGCACGCCGAACGCCTCGCCGAAGTCCTCGACGCGGCGGCCGCCTCCGCCCGCGGGTGACACCGACTTGCAAATTGAAATAAGGCCGGCTCTTCGCCGGGAGCGCGGGCATCCCTGCCCGCCTGAGCGCGCAGCGCGAAAGCTGAGAGACTTTGAACCTCGACGTCGAGGTAAAGAGTGAGACGGTCAGCGTGCTCACGCACGCTGGCGGGCAGGGATGCCCGCGCTCCCAGCGTGAAGGGGCCTTAGTTCAATTTACAAGTCGGTATGAGTAGTCAGTAGTCAGTAGAGACACTACGGCGGGCGCTGGGATATTCATCCTTAACGCCCGCCGTAGTGTTTTCGCCTACTGCCGTCTGCCTACCGCCTACTCTCCTCAGCGCGTGAAGCAGTCCTTCTCTTCGATGAAGCGCGTGTCTTCGAGGGGAACGTTGTGTTTGACCTCGGTATAGGTGATGGTGGAGAAGTCGTCGCGGACTTTGAAGGGGAGCTTGAGGCCGTCCACCTCGCGGAAGTCCTCGAAGTAGGTGCGGTCGCGCCGCACGAGCAGCCCCGTCTGCGCGTCGAAGTAGAGCGTCGTGCGCGCGCCCGCCGCGGTCGTCGCCTCGACGACGTGCGCCACCGCGCCGCCGACCTCGTCCTCGCCCTTCAGGCGCATCGAAGGGAAGAGCCGCCGCAGGTCTTCCGCCCACGGCCAGCTCGCCTCGATCCTCAAGTCCGAAAGCTCCGCGCCCTCCAGGCGGCGTAAGCCGAACATCGGAATCTGCATGTAGCCGTACTCGCCCGTGAAGCCGCGGCGGATGACGCCGAGGCCGTCCACCTTGATGAGCGCGACGAACTTGTCCGGCGCCTTCTCGAGCACCTCGACCGCGCCGCTCAGCCTCATCCCCGCGTACGCGCCTTCGATCCTTCCCTTCGACACGCGCGAAAGGGGGCGCGCGCCGCCCGCGCGCCCCAGCCCCGTCGCCTCCGCGTAGCGTTCGAGTATCGGCTCGACCTCCGGCGCGATGGACGCGGGCGCCGACGGCGCTTCCCTCACATTCGCCGCTTCGGTTGGCTGAGCCTCACTGCCCTCCGCTTTCCTTATGACGATGTCCGGAGGCGGCGGCGGGTCAATCGCGCTGACGGTAACGGGCGTGCCCCCCTTCGACTCGATGACGCTTAGCGCCGCTTCGAGCTGCGGGTCTCGGCCGGCGAGGAGCTGCCGGCGCGTGAGCTTGACCGTGAGGCTCGGCTGGACGCCGACGCCCTCGATGACGCTGCCGTCGCCGCCGACGAAGTCCGCGAAGGCGTACTGGAAGATGGCGCCCGTCGGCAACTCCTTCGCCGCCGAAGGCAGCGTCGCCCCGGCGCTGCGCTCGCCGATGACGACGGCGCGCCCCGAGGCCTGCAAGCCGGCGGCGAGCATCTCGGCCGCCGACTGCGTCTCCGCGTCGATGAGGACGACGAGCTGCCCGCGGTAGTTGTTCTTCTGCGGCGTGATGCCGATGTCGTACCAGCCCGCGCGCGTGCGCATCACGCCGAACGAGACGGGCCGCGGCTCGAGCAGCCCGCCCAGACCGTAGACGAGCCCGAGCAGCCCGCCGCGGTTCCCGCGCAGGTCGAGCACGAGCCCCGGCGCGTCCTGCATCGAGCGCAGCGCCGCGCAGAACTTCTCGAGCACGGGCGCGGCGAAGAGGTTGAAGCGCACGTAAGCTACCCCGCCGCGCAGGCGCGCCGACTCGAACTCGACGAACTGCGCCGGGAGCGTCTGGAAGAGCGGGACGAGTTCGCCCTTCAGGTGCTCGCGCGGGACGACGGCGCGGCGCGCGCGGTTGCGCCCGTCGAGGTAGGTGAGCCTGACGCTCGTGCCCGGCGGGCCGTTGACGTAGCCGACGATGATCTCGGCCGGAATCTGGTTGCGCGCCGAAGGCTCGTAGACGGCCACGAGCTTGAGGACGCGCAGGATGTCGGAGAGCGACTGGCCGTTGATGCTGCGCAGGACGTGGCCCGTGTGCAGCCCCGCGCGCGCGGCCGGCGACCCCGGCTCGACGCGCGTGACGAGCGCGACGCCGTTGACTACGCGCAGGTCGATGCCGATGCCGTAGGTCAACTGCTCGGTCGCGCGCGGGTTCCCCTTGCGGCGCGGCTCTTCGGCGCCGGGGACTCTGTCCTCGCCGCCCTCGGCGTCGGAGTCATCTTCGTCCCCGGTCGAGGGGATGGCCTCGGGCGGGATGATGTTGAAGTGCGAGCGGCCGAGGCGGTTGAGCATCTGCTGGAGCAGCGTGTGCAGCTCGCGGTCTGTGTGCGCGGCGGCGACCTTCGGCTCGAACTCCGAGCGCACGGCGTCCCAGTCCACGCCGCCGAACTTCGGGTCGTAGTGGTTCTCCTTGACCGTCCGCCAGACGATGTCGAAGGCCTCCCTGCGCCGCGCCGCCTCGGCCGCTCCCGGCGCGGACGCGGCCGGCGGGGCGGCGGCCACGGTCGGCCCCTCCACGCGCGGCGTCTGCCGCGCCTGTGTGACGGATTGCAGAAGGAAGAGTATGAGGAAGAGCGCTCTGAAGAGCGTGGTGAGCCTGACCATTCGACTCCTCGCGCGCGGGGCTGTCGCTGCCCGGCGCGTCTCGAACGCGAAGCGCGCCCCGGGGAAGACTTAAAGACGGGCGCGCCACGTCATTAAATCACCGGCCGCAATCAATCTGCAAGAACCAACCGTCCCCTTTCAGGCCGCTGTGTAGCCGAAGGAGAGACGTGTTTTGATGCGCTTCCGCTCAAAGCCGCCCGGCCCGACGTCCTTCGAATGAGGGCGCGCGAAAAGCTGAAACGCTGAAATAGTAAGACTTAGACGACCGTGTCGGTACTGACTAAGAGCAATGGCACGGACGTTGTTATTAACCACGGCAGGTGCTTGGGAGTTCAAAATTTTGTGCGTGAGTAGCTGAGGAGGATAAAGAACATGCTTTGGACCATTCTGGTGATTCTGTTGGTTCTGTGGCTGCTGGGTCTCATCGGCGGCGTCGGGGGTGGCCTGATCCACCTGCTGCTCGTCGTGGCGCTGGTCATCTTCGTCATCAACCTTCTGACCGGACGCCGCCCCGTGGTCTAAACGCGGCCTGACTCGGGTTAGAAAGCCGGCCCGGCTTCATCTGCGCCGGGCCGGCTTCTTAAGACGCCCTGGCGCCACTGCGTCAGAGCATCGTCCACAGCAGCAGCGCCCTTCCTCTTTAACAGGGGTCGGGCGCTGTCGCTGTGCGCTCACTTGACAGCCCCCAAACCCGCCCCTAATATCTACCTTCGCACGGGGCAGTAGCTCAGCTGGGAGAGCGCGGCGTTCGCAATGCCGAGGTCAGGGGTTCGATCCCCCTCTGCTCCATAAATAGACAGCCGCTTCCGGGCGGCTGTCCATTTTTTACGGACAGTGTCGGCAGTATACTGCCGCCCATGTCGAGGCCGAAGAACCCGAGAGCGTGCCGCATCTGCCCGCAGCCCGTTAAAGACTACTCCGCCGTCTATTGCAGTAACGCCTGTCAGCTACAGGCCCAATACGCAACATACATCGAGCGTTGGAAGGCGGGCGTAGAGACGGGCGTCACCGGGGCGGCAGGCCTTTCAAGACACATCCGCCGCTATATGATTGAGCAGCACGGGGAGCGTTGCCAGCGGTGCGGCTGGCAGGAGCGTCATCCCTTAACCAGGAAAGTACCCCTGACCATCGACCACATCGACGGGAACTGCCTGAACAACTCCGAGGCAAACCTCCGCCTGCTCTGCCCGAACTGCCACTCCCTCACGCCGAACTACGGTAATCTCAACAGAGGTCAGAGCCAGCGCTACCAACGCCGCGCCGAGGCCACCATGCGAAGGGTCTTAGGCCGCACCTCTGATTAATGAAGACGGCACACTCTGCATTGCGGAGGGCAAGGGATTCGACTCCTTCTGCTCCACCAAAAGATTCAACGAAAAGAGCCGCAGCAACGCGGCTCTTTTCGTTTGAGGACACTCTACAGAAGATATTACCCAAGACCAGTTCTAAGTTTGGAGAGGGGCAGCTATCAGGCCCGCCCCTCTCTCACTTTGTTAGCGCACAGTAAGAACTATGTCGGCGTTTATGGCCTTAGCAGTGAAGACTGAGAATTTATTGCTGAAGACTAAGAAGTAATTGCCGGGGCCAAGCTGCGTACGAATCTCCCCAACCGTAACGCGCCCGGAGTTGTAATAGGTAGACACGCTATGGCCGTTAGCGAAGTTCTCAAACTGGATGTTGTCGAGGATATAAACCTCTATGTCGTTGCCTCCGCCGCCCGCTGCCCTGAAGCCGCCCGAGACGGTTCCAGTAGTGCTGGGGTTGACGTAGAAGGGGAAGTATTGGTAGGCGCCAGCCCGTATCGCGTAGCCCCCACGCGCCAGCACTACGCTGGTCGGCCGCTCGTAAGCCGGCGGCTCCTGTCTGGGTCGTTCAATCGCACCGTAAGTTGGGGGCGAGTAGTCGGGCGGCGATATGGGCCTAAGCCTTGCTGTTAAATTATCCACTGAGGTAAGAATCCAGTCGCCCGCGACTCGCTCATAATTTAATCGAAGCTTCCCGGCAAGTTGCGTGTTCGCATCGTTCGTGATGATGTCGATAACTAGGGTTGCCGTGTCGCCCGCTGGCTTGGTCTGCAAAACTCTTATGGTCTTTGGCTCGTCAGCAGCAAATGTCCACGTATCACTTGGTCGCCCGTCATAAAGCGGCACGTTTCGAACACCCAATCCCACAAGGTCGTTGCTAATCTTTTCAGGTGAAATGTACGGGCGCTGCCTAACCGGCTGGCGCGTTCGGCGGCGCTGCGCCTCGGCGCCTGTAGCTATTAACAGAATAAGAAGACAGAAGCTTATAGCGAACGTGCGGCGCATTGTGAACTCCTTTCAGGAGGAGAATGAGGGTAAGAGTTATTCCACGCACAAAGGCGTGGCCGGCTTCGATTGCGCGGCTACTTCTATTCTAATTTAGTAGCAGAGTCAATAGGGTTAATACTTCTATTACCTTTAGTCGCGAGTCTTTAAAACCCTCCTAGCTAAAGGTGCGGCTGGAACTTTTTGGGGAGGGCTTATGTCTATTGGGGCATGAGCCGCAACGGTGTGCAGGTTATCGTCGCCGCGCTGACGTTCAGCGTCAGTTTTTTGATGGCGGGGGAGTTGGAAGGTTTCGTCGAGGCGCTGCCGCTGGCGTTGTGTGTCTTCGTGTTGACTAAGGGCCTGCCTGATTTCAGGTTGAGCGGATTCGACTCTCACAAGCTGAAGGTAGCCGTGGTCACGCTGCTGCTCTGGATTCCGATTCTCCTGTTCTACCTGCCACTCTTGATTCCGCAGAACGACAGTCTCGGCCACTGCACTCCTGATTTGCCTTGAGACGTTGAAGGGTTCGGTTAAAGCAGAGCGGCGGGGTGACTCCCGCCGTTTTTCTTTTGCTGTTAACATACGGCCGAGTCCTGCCCAGCTTATTCATTCTAAGGAGCGGAGAAAATGAAGTCAGCCATCAGGGTTCTTCTCTTCGGCGGCCTCGTCCTGTCGAGCGGCCTGCTGCCGGCGCGTGCCGCCACGCCCGACCGCGTGAAGACTTCGACGGGTGTGGTCGAAGGGCCGGGGCGGCAGGCGTCGGGCGTGCGCGCCTTCAAAGGGATTCCGTACGCGGCGCCGCCGGTGGGGGAGTTGCGCTGGAGGCCGCCGCAGGCTTCGAAGAGTTGGGAGGGCGTGCGGCACGCCGAGAAGTTCGGGCCGCGCTGCATGCAGCACCCCGTGTTCGGCGACATGAACTTCCGCTCGGACGGGATGAGCGAGGACTGCCTCTACCTGAACGTCTGGACGCCCGCGAAGTCTGAGAAGGATAAGCTCCCGGTGCTGGTCTACTTCTACGGCGGCGGCTTCATCGCGGGCGACGGGTCGGAGCCGCGTTACGACGGCGAGGCCCTGGCGCGGCGCGGCATCGTCACCGTGACGCTCAACTACCGGCTCGGGCTCTTCGGCTTCTTCGCGCACCCGGAGCTTTCGAAGGAGTCAACGCAGCACGCCTCCGGCAACTACGGGCTGCTCGACCAGGCGGCGGCTTTGCGCTGGGTGCATGAGAACATCGCGGCCTTCGGGGGCGACCCCAGGCGCATTACCGTCGCGGGCGAGTCGGCCGGCTCCGCCTCCGTCAGCGCGCAGATGGCCTCGCCGCTCTCGAGGGATTTCATCGCCGGGGCCATCGGCGAGAGCGGCTCCGTGCTCTCGACCATGCGCGCCGTCCCGCTCGCGCAGGCCGAGGAGGTGGGCGCGAAGTTCGCGACAGAGATCGGCGCCTCGTCACTCGCCGCGCTGCGCGCGCTCCCGACCGAGAAGCTGATGGAGGCCACGGGCAAACAGCCCTTCCGCTTCCCCATCGCCGTCGACGGCTACTTCTTCAACGAGCCGCCGCACGAGACCTACGCCGCCGGCCGGCAGGCGCACGTGCCTCTGCTCGTCGGCTGGAACTCCGAAGAGATGACCTGGCGCGCACTGCTCGGCGGCAACGAGCCGACGCCCGAGAACTTCGAGAAGGTCGTGCGCGGGCTCTACGGCGCGCGCGCCGAAGAGGCTCTGAAGCTCTACGCCGCGAAGACCGGCGAAGAGGTTGTGGACGCGGCGACCGACCTGGCGGGCGACCGCTTCATCGGCTACAGCACCTGGAAGTGGTTCGACCTGCACGCGCAGACGGGCGGCCGCAACGTCTACCGGTACTTCTACGCGCGCCCGCGCCCGCCGATGACGCCCGAGATGGGCGACGCGCGGCCGGGACTGGCGGGCGGCGTCGTGCGCGGTCAGAACTCGAACGCGATGGCGGTGCCGCCCGCGCGCGGCGCGGTGCACTCGGCCGAGATCGAGTACGCCTTGGGCAACCTCTCGACGAACAAGGTCTACGCGTGGACGCCGGACGACTACAAGGTCTCGGAGCAGATGCAGAGCTACTTCGCCAACTTCATCAAGAAGGGCGACCCGAACGGCGCGGGACTTCCCGCTTGGCCCGCGGTCACGAAGGGCGGCGCCGTCCGGGTCATGCGCCTCGACGTGGACTCGCGCGTCGAAGACGACAAGCACCGGGCACGCTACCTCTTCCTCGACCAGTTCTGAGCGCGTCCGAAATTTTTCCCGCGCCGCGTGATCCCGTGCGCCCCGCCCCTTCCGCGTTAGGGGTTGAAGGGGGTGTTGGGATGAGTACAACGGTCACGCCGGATTACATCATGCAGTTGGGGCTCGGGTTCTGGGCTTCGAAGACTCTGCTGAGCGCGGTGGAGCTCGACCTGTTCACGGAGATGGCGAAGGGGCCCGCGAAGGCCGAGGCGGTCGTCGAGCGTCTGGGCCTGCACCCGCGCGGCGCGCGCGACTTCCTCGACGCGCTCGTCGCTCTGAAGGTGCTTGGGCGCGACTCGGAGGGGCGCTACTACAACGCGCCGGAGGCCGCGACCTTCCTCGACCGCTCGAAGCCTTCCTACATGGGCGGGATGCTTGAGATGGCGAACGCGCGCCTCTACCCTTTCTGGGGTTCCCTGACCGAGGCGCTGCGGACGGGGCGGCCGCAGAACGAGGTCAAGAGCGGCGACGACTTCTTCGGCCAGCTCTACGCAGACCCCGCGCGGCTCGAAGGCTTCCTGAGCGCGATGTCTGGCTTGAGTCTGGGGGCGGCGCGGACGATGGCGCGGAAGTTCCCGTGGGGTAACTACGAGACGTTCGTGGACGTGGGCGGCGCGCAGGGCGGGCTGCCCGTGCAGATCGCGCTGGCGCACCCGCACCTCCGGGGCTGGAACTTCGACCTGCCCGCGGTCGGCCCCGTCTACGAGAAGTACGTGGCGGCGCACGGCCTCTCGGAGCGTCTGAAGTTCTACGCGGGCAACTTCTTCAAAGACCCGATGCCTTCGGCCGACGTGCTGGTGATGGGGCACATCCTGCACGACTGGGACTTGGGGGAGAAGCGCGCGCTCTTGCGGAAGGCGTACGAGGCGCTCCCCGAGGGCGGCGCGCTCGTCGTCTACGAGGCGCTCATTGACGACGGCCGGCGCGAGAACGCGACGGGCCTCCTGATGAGCCTCAACATGCTCATCGAGACGCCGGGCGGGTTCGACTACACGGGCGAGGACTGCCAGCGCTGGATGCGCGAGACGGGCTTCCGCGACACCCGCGTCGAATACCTCGCCGGGCCGGACTCGATGGTCGTCGGGATTAAGTAAGTCTGTGTCGGCAGTAGTGGTCAGAACCGCCCGCGGTAGCGGGTGGCCCTTCGTTACACGGCAGTAACGGTTAGCAAAGGGCCACCCGCTACCGCGGGCGGTTCTGACCTATCCGAAAAAACGGGCAACCCCTCCCCCGCGCGGGCCATCAATCGCTGCTGAGAGCCTGCCGCCCTCCCGCTTGCAAAGCGCGTCTCTCTCTGTTTTCATGTGGCTTCGCGGCGGAGCCCGCCGCAATCCCTTGGAGGAATTATGAAAGTTCTCAGACTCGCACGGCCCCTCGCCGCCTTCGCCCTCGTCTTCGCGCTCGGCGCCGCGGCCCTGGCCGACACCATCCGCATGAAGGACGGCCAGGTCATCCGCGGCCAGATCGTCGCCTTCCGCGACCAGCAGTTCACCGTCCTCATCGGCTCTTCGCGCGGCGGCAGCCGCCGCAGCCGCATGACCCTCAACATGGAGGACGTCGAGTCCATCGAGTTCGACGGCGCCGGCGAGTCGGCCGAAGGCTCGACCATCACCGACACCTACACGCCGCCTTCCGAGTCGGCGCGCACGACGCAGCCCGCGCCCACGCCGACCCCGCGCCGCGAGGAGCCGCGCCAGAACTCTTCGGGGCAGCGCCCGCCCACGCTCGGCAACGACTCGGGCACATCCCCTAATGGCACTTCTCGCAACACGCCGACCAACACGCCCGCGGCCAGCCCGACGCCCTCGCGCGGCGGCGACTCGCCCTTCTTCCCCGTCCGCATCCGCGTCCGCGCGGACAACGCGGCCAACGGCTGGACGGACTCGGGCCTGATGGTCAGGAAGGGGCAGCGCCTGCGCATCACCGCGACGGGCCGCGTCTCCCTGGGTGAGGGCCGCTTCTCGACGCCGACGGGCCTGCCGCGCGTCGTCGACACCGAGAAGCTGATGCGGAACGAGCCGACGGGCGAGCTGATCGCCGTCATCGGCGACGACAACGACGAGTTCATCGCCGTCGGCGCAAACCGCGAGTTCTACGCGACGCGCGACGGCCGCCTCTTCCTCGGCGTCAACGAGGGCAAGCTCGAAGACAACACCGGCAGCTACGACGCGCTCATCGAGGTCGAGCCCGTTTCGAGCGGCGGCCGGTAGTTCACAATTTTCACCACAGAGACACAGAGGCACAGCCTGAAGTCCATAACTTCAAAGCTGTGCCTCTGTGTCTCTGTGGTTAATTCCCTTCCAAGAGAAACCATTTCCCCGCCCGGTTCATCCAAAAGCCTCTGACCTTTGTTCTATTTGACCGTGCCCGCGGGCGCGCCTTATAGTTTGGGCGAACCCTTTTCCGAGGACTCGCCCGGCCCTTCAATCCGAGAGGTTTTACGGAGTATGAACACCCGCTTTACGCGCCGCGCCGCCAGTCTGGCACTCGCGCTCCTCATCCCCGCGGGGGCCGCGCTGCCGCCCTCCCTCGCGCAGTCGCGCCGCACGCCGCCGCAGGCCCCCCAGAAGAAGAACACGCGCCCCGACGAGACGCAGCCGTCCGACCCGAACAAGCCGCAGCAGCAGGAGCCGCAGGAGCCCGTCCCGCCCGACACGCTCAAGGAGCAGGACGTGGTCAAGGTGGCCTCCAACATCGTGCAGGTCGAGGCCGTCGTCTACAACAAGAAGTCGGGCCAGATCGTGATGGGCTTGAAGAAGGAGAACTTCGCCATCTTCGAGGACGGCATCCAGCGCGACGTGACCAACTTCTCCACGCCCGACGCGCCCATCACCGTCGCGGTCGTGATGGAGTACAGCAAGCTGGGCCAGGACATCGGCTACCTCGGCTCTTCGGGGACGGAGGCCGGGCAGTTGGAAGTGCTCCGGCCGACGGCCGCCTTCCTCTCGCAGTTCATCAAGCCGCCCGACGACTACGTCACGGTCATCGCCTACGACATCCGGCCGACGCCGCTGACGGACTTCACCAACAGTCCCGAACGCATCAACCAGGTCATCATGCTGCTGCTGCGCAACCAGCCGGCCTTCCGCGAGACGAACCTCTTCGACGCGCTGAAGCTGACGCTGGCGGGCGGGCGGGCCGACTCGGTCGTGCTCGAAGGCTCGGACAAGCGCTGGCAGGAGTACGCCGGGATGAAGGACATCCAGGGCCGCCGCAAGGCCGTCCTGCTCATTTCGAGCGGCATCGACACCTTCAGCAAGATCAACTACGACGAGGCGCGCAAGATCGCGCAGAACGCGGGCGTGCCCGTCTACATCGTCGGCACGGGGAACCTCTTCCTCAAGAAGTACGACGCGCAGATGGGGGCCGAGGACGGCCTCGGCGGCGCCACCACGCCGGGCCGCATGACCTTCCTCCAGGCGCAGAACACTTTGAAGACCTTCGCCGACGAGACGGGCGGGGCCTACTTCCCGATGACCTTCCCCGGCGAGATACCGACCATCCTTTCGAGCATCAACGCCATGATGCGCAACCAGTACAGCCTCGCCTACTCGGCCGGCGAGCGCCGCGACGGCAAGCGCCACAAGATCGTCGTCAAGGTGGACGTCAACGGCGACGGCGTCTACGACGACAAGGAGTTCGTCGTCAAGGCCCGCCAGTTCTACAACTCTCCAAAGGACGATAAGAAGTAGGCAGTAGGCAGATGGCAGTAGAAAAATCGGCGGGCGTTGCGGATTTATTCCCCAACGCCCGCCGAAATCGTTTTCACCTACTGATACCAGCTTGCAAATCGAAATAAGGCTGCTCGTGCTGGGAGCGCGGGCATCCCTGCCCGCCTGAGCGCGAGAGCGCGAAAGCAGGGCGACTTGAGACCTCAACGTCGAGAGGAGGAGGGAGACGGTCAGCGTGCTTGAGCGCGCTTGCGGGCAGGGATGCCCGCGCTCCCAGCTTTAAGCGGCCTTATTTTAATCTGCAAGTCGGTATGGCTAGTGTCTACTGCCTACTCGCCTTCAAACTCCGTACAGCCGCACGCGGAACTCGTCGTTGACGGCGTAGACGTCCGACTTGCGGCCGGAGAAGAGGCGCGACTCGCGCAGCAGCATGGGCAGGCCGCCCGGCGGGAGGCGCAGGCCGTAGGCGCTGCTCTGGAAGATGGAGGCCGTCTGCGGGTTGAGCCTCTGCTGGATGCCGTAGCGGATGGCGCGCTGCGCGGCGGGCGCGAAGCCGGCCGTGCGGCGCGGGTTGGTGATCTCGACGGAGTTGTCGAAGACGTTGACGCGCGTCCCGGTCACCGCCAGCGCGAGGTCGCGGTGGACGAGCGCGTTCGCCAGCGCTTCCGTCAGCGCGCCGCGGTGGTAGTTCGCGCGCGGCGCCACGGGCGACTCGGCCGGGACTTCCGTCCGGGAGAGCCGCGGCCGCTTCTCCCAGAGGTCGCAGTAGCGCTCGACGAAGCGCACGGCCGACTCGAAGAGCGTGTGCAGGTTCCCGACCAGCTCGACCGACTCGACCTTCGGCGCGTGCGTGTCCGCGCCCGCGTAGCGCGAGCAGAGGAGGGTCGAGCGCGGCAGCAGCTCCGCCACGCGCTCGTCGCGCCCGAAGAGGAGCAGGCCCGCCACGGTCGGCGCCACGCGATCCGAGAGCGGCCCCGTGGGGGCCGGCACGGCGAGCAAGAGGTCTCGCTCTAAAACTTCGGCCGTCGGGTAGGCCGCGCCCGCCGCCGACCCGACCGAGTAAGCGTCCGGCTCGAACTCGCGCACGAAGCTCCAGAGGTGCGCCTCGTCTATGTCCTCCACGTCGGCCCCGAGCGCGCCGACGTTCTCGTAGCCGAGCGGCCGCGTCTCGTCCAGAAGCGCCGAAAGCTCCTCGCGCGTCGCCTCGCGCTTCTCCGCCCCGACGCGCAGGAAGTAGCGACCGTCCGACGTGCGGTACGGCCGCCGCTTCCCCTCGATGTCGATGGCGACGACGCGCAGCCCCGAGTCGAAAGAGATGATGTCGATGAAGGGGAAGAGCGCCGGGTGCACGTCCTCGCGGCAGATGCGGACGAGTTCGTCGCGGACGGCCTCGGCGTCGTCCACGCCCTCGACGCGCAGGTTGTCGTTGACGCCGAAGACGATGACGCCGCCGCCCGTGTTGGCGAGCGCGACGATCCCCTGCGCGATGCGCTCCGGGTTCGACAGTTTGACTTTGAGTTCGAGGAACGTGTCCTCGCCGCCGCGGACGAGCGTCATCAGCTCCGAGCGCGAGGTCTGCGGCGCGGGCGTGGTCAGGTAGTCCTGGAAAGAGCGAACCTGTGAGGGCTCGTGTCGTTGGTTCCGGTATTTTCTGCGAGCCATTTGTGTAGGGGCGGGGCTCTCTTCACCCGCCCGGACGCCCCCGGCGGCGTCGCTGGATTTCAACCTATGATTTGTTCATCCTCGCTGCCGCCGCGGCCTGTGACGGCTTCGAGGATTTCCAGCTCGCGCCGCTCAAGCTGACGGCCCTGGACGGGGAGCGAAAGGGCGTAAAGACCGACCGAAAGCAGCGCGAACGCGGCCAGTATAACATACTTGACGGCGAGGCTCGCGGCGAAGTGCGCCGCCGCCACCGAGACGGCCGGCGGCACGAGCAGCAGGAAGAAGAGCGGCACCAGCAGCAGCCCCGCCACGCCCGAGCGGTTCATGCGCTTGCCGAACTGCACGCGCTTCGGGAACTGTAGGGAGAGCCAGTTGCCGAAGGGCGCGAAGAGCGCCGCCGACGTCACGAACGTGAGCAGCGCGAAGACGAGCGCGCGCCCGTTCAGGTCGCCGAGGAAGAAGCCGCCCAGCCCCACGCCCGCCGCGACCAGCAGCAGGGAGATGAGCGTCACGGCCGCGTTCTTCGCCAGGAGCATCGTCCGGCGGCTCACCGGCGACAGCACGAGCGCGCGCATCCCCGCGCCGTCGTACCCGAACAGATTCGTCGAGAGCGGCGAGACGAGCATGAAGATGTAGACGACGCTGAAGACCGCGCCCGCCCCTTCGGCGTAAGGCGTAATGCCGCCCCACAGGCGGCTGCTGCGCGCGCCCGCCGGCCCGAGCCTCAACACCACGGTCAGCGCCACGGCCATCACCGCGATGACGCGCAACTGCGCGTTCCTCAAGGCGTACCGCACCTCCTTCTCGAAGACCGCCGAGAACTCCTGCGACACGAAGGGCAGACGCCAACCCGCGTAACCTTCGGCCCGCCCTTCCCGAGTCGCCGCCGCCTTGACCTCCTTCGGCTTCGCCTTCCCTCCGCTGACCCCGAGCGCCGTCCGCCGCGCGACGCGGTACGAGAGCAGCAAGCAGACGAACGCGTAAGTCCCGAGCGTCAGAGTCGAGAGCGCGAGCGCACGCGCGTCGCCCGCGAACAGCCCGCGCGCGAGCGCCTCGGCCGCGGCGCCCGGCGGCGTCCAGCCCGTCCACGCGAGCGAGTCGGCGTGACGTTCGATGTAGGGCATCAACTGCCCCATCAGCACGCCCGTCAGGCCGAGCGCCGCGCCGACGACGGCGAGCGCCGCCTCGCCGCGCGTCCGCCGCGACTTCATCAGCGCCCCGACGCCCACCGACAGGAGCTTCGAGAAGGAGAGGCCGAACGCCACCGACACGAACGCCACCAGCAGCCCCGCCGCGAGACTCCCGCGCCCGATCCCGACGCCCACGCACAGCGCCACGAGCGAGGGGACGACGAAGACCGACGTGAGGCTCGTCAGGTCGCTCAGAAAGTCGAAGGCGAAGAGGCGGCCGAGCGGGATCGGGTAGAGCAGCATCCTCGAAGGCTCGAACCGGCTCCCGCCGCCGAGCGCCAGGGGCATCAGCGCCCACATCAGGAACAGCGTCGTGAAGACGAAGAGCAGCACGGCGAAGCCCGCGCTCAACTGCCTCGCGTCGAAGCTCCCCTTTCCGGCGTGCGCCGAGACGAAGTACGCGCCCGCGCCCACGCCGACCGCCGCCGCGACGGAGAGCGTCAACCCCGCCACCACGCCGAGCGCCGCCGCCACGCGCCCCGCCGCGGCCCTGCGCGAGCGCAGGGAGTTGCGCACCAGAGTCCACTTCAACCAGACGAGCGCGAAGAGTTGTGACATACGCTTCCCTCACCTTGGCGTTATAATACGTCGCCTCGCGCTCTACCGAAACTTTACCCGCAGAGGAAAAGTCATGAACGACTCGCCCGGCTCGCTCGCCGAACATTACTTGCAGGACGCCCTGCGCGTCTTCCGCGGCCAGAAGAAGCTCGCCGACGGCGCCATCGCGCAGGTCTCGGACGAAGAGTTCTTCCGCACCATCGACGCGGAGTCGAACAGCATCGCCCTCATCATGAAGCACATGGCCGGCAACATGCGCTCGCGCTGGACGGACTTCCTGACGACGGACGGCGAGAAGCCCGACCGCCACCGCGACACGGAGTTCCTCGTCGAAGGCGAAGACCGCGCCGCCATCGAGGAGCGCTGGGAGTCGGGCTGGCGCACGCTCTTCGACACGCTCGAATCCCTGAAGCCCGAAGACGCCGCGCGCCACGTCACCATCCGCGGCGAGTCGCACACGGTCGTCGAGGCCGTCAACCGGCAGCTCTCGCACTACGGCCAGCACACGGGCCAGATCGTCTTCCTCGCCAAGCACCTCAAGTCGTCAGAGTGGAAGACGCTCAGCATCGCGCGCGGCCATTCCGAGGACTTCAACAAGAGTCAGGAGAGCTCGACGAGCGGGTACGCGAAGGGCCAGCCTCAATGACGAACGCGCCGCGCGCCTACGTCGGCATGGGTTCGAACCTCGGCGACCGCGCGGGGAACCTCCTGCTGGCCTTGCGCGGGATGACGGCGGCCGGGCTGTCCGTCGCGCGGCTCTCGAACGTCTACGAGACCGAGCCGGCCGGCGTCTCCGAGGAGCAGCCCGCCTTCCTCAACATGGTGGCCGAACTCCGCGCGCCGCTCCCCGAGCCGGAGGACTTGCTCCGCCTCCTGCTCGACATCGAAGGCGCGCTCGGACGCCGGCGCACGCGCCCGCTCGCCCCGCGCACGCTCGACCTCGACCTCCTCCTCTACGAATCAGAGACCGTCGAGACCGACGCGCTCACGCTCCCGCACCCGCGCCTCCACCAGCGCCGCTTCGCCCTCGCCCCGCTCGCCGAGCTGATACCCGAGGCGCGACACCCGACGCTCAAGACGACGATTGCCCAACTCCTCGCCGCCACCCCCGAACGCCCATACGTCCGTCTGTGGGAACCGACATGAAAGGATGAAGGCGGAAGGATGAAGGATGAAGGTGAGAGAGCCCGAACTTCATCCTTCCGCCTTCATCCTTTTCCCCTTGCCCCTCCGGGCGGCGCTGCCTATAATTTGGCGCTCTCAAATTTGCCGACACAATAACGCGGGCGTAGAATACGCGAACATGCGCCGCCGAACACTTCCGCCGACGACCGACATCCTCGTCGCACCGGTCTGCTCAGACTAGGAACAATCACACGATGGTCTATCTCAAACAGCAGCGCCCCGAGAAGGTGACCGTGCCGGCCGTCCGCCAGAGCAAGGAGCGCGGCGAGAAGCTGGTCTGCCTGACGGCCTACGACTACCCGACCGCGCGCATCGTCGACGAGGCCGGCACCGACATCATCCTCGTCGGCGACTCGCTGGGTAACGTCGTGCTCGGCTACGACTCGACCGTGCCCGTCACGCTCGAGGAGATGCTTCACCACACGCGGGCGGTGCGCCGCGGGACGGAGCGCGCGCTGCTCGTCGCGGACATGCCCTACGGCACCTATCACACCGGCGACGACGACGCCGTCCGCGCCGCGCTCCGGCTCGTCAAGGAGGGCGGCGCCGAGGCCGTCAAGCTCGAAGGCGGGCGCGCGCGCGTCGAGACGGTGCGACGCCTCGTCGCCGCAGAGATTCCGGTGATGGGGCACGTCGGCCTGACGCCGCAGTCTCTGAACAAGCTCGGCAGCTATCGTCTGCAGGCGAAGACGGCCGACGCGGCGCGCGCGCTCGTCGAGGACGCGGTGCTCCTGGAGGAGGCGGGCGCCTTCGCCGTCGTGCTCGAAGTCGTCCCGCGCGAGATCGCGCGCGAGGTGACGGCCGCGCTCCACGTCCCGACCATCGGCATCGGGGCGGGGCCAGACTGCGACGCGCAGATCCTCGTCACGCACGACCTGCTCGGCCTCTCCTTCAGCAAGTCGAGCCCGCGCTTCGTCCGGCAGTACGTGAACCTCCGCGAGGCGATGAGCGAGGCCTTCCAGGCTTACGCCGACGACGTGCGCAGCGGCGCCTTCCCCGCCGACGAACACTCCTACCCGCTCCCCGCCGACGCCGCCTCGGAACTCGGCCTCAAGCGCGGCGCGGGCGAAGAGGAAACGAAAAAGCAGTGAATAGTGAATAGTGAATGGTGAATGGATGAAGGCATCTTCCATTCACCATTCACCATTCACCATTCACCATTTACCATTCATGGAAATCATCAACCGCAGGCAGCGGATGGCGAGCGTCGCGCGCAAACTTCGGCGCGAGGAGGACAAGACCATCGGGCTCGTGCCGACGATGGGCGCGCTGCACGAGGGGCACCTCTCGCTCGTGCGCGAGGCGCGGAGGATGTGCGACGTCGTCATCGTCTCGGTCTTCGTCAACCCGACGCAGTTCGGGCCGGCCGAAGACTTCACGCGCTACCCGCGCGACCTGACCGGCGACACGACGAAGCTCGCCGACTACAACGTCGATTACATCTTCGCCCCGCCGGTCGAGGAGATCTACCCGAAGGGCTTCGCGACCTACGTCTCGGTCGAGAACCTTTCGGAGCCGATGGAGGGCGTCGCGCGCCCCGGCCACTTCCGCGGCGTCGCCACCGTCCTGACCGTCCTCTTCAACGCCATCCGCCCGGACTTCGCCTTCTTCGGCCAGAAGGACGCGCAGCAGACGCTCGTCGTCAAGAGGCTGGTGCGCGACCTCGCCTTCGACATCGAGGTCGTCGTCCTCCCGACCGTGCGCGAACAGACCGGCCTCGCCCTCTCCTCGCGCAACGCCTACCTCTCGGACGAGCAGCGCAAGGCGGCCGCGGTGCTCTACCGCGGGCTCTCGCAGGCGCGCGAGGTCTACCTCGAGGGCGAGCGCAACGCGAAGCGCCTGGCCGAGACGGTGCGCGCGCAGGTGGACGCGGAGCCGCTGGCGCGGCTCGAATACGTCGGGGTCGTGGACGCCGAGACGATGGAGAAGTACGACCGCCTGCCGGAAGACCGCCCCGTCCTCATCGCCATCGCCGCGCACGTCGGCAAGACGCGCCTCATCGACAACATCGTCATCCAGCCCGCGCGCCCCAAGTCCGGCGCGACCGGAAGGCTTACACTCCCCGAGGGGGCGTGAGCCGTGAGCCGTAAACCGCGACAAGAAGAAGACGCCTATTAGGACTGTCTTCTCTCGTCACGGTTTACGGCTCACGGCTCACGGCCCTTGCGGAGGGGCGTTTTGCTGTATACAATCTGCCGCCGTGACCAGAGGCAGGACGAGCGACCCCCGACGCCGCCGAACGCCCTTCGCCGTCTGAAGGGCCGCAGGCTCACATTTGAATTTCAAGCACTGAACTTGACCCGCCTGCGGTAATAAACTTGAAACAGCTCGCACCCGTCGCTCGCCACCGCCGCCTCGTGCGTCGCCCCGGCGTGAGGGCATCTCTCGACTTTAAAGTTTGAGCCCGCCCGCGCCCGTTTCACGCGTTAACAAACGACACCGGAATATCGCCGCCGCCGTACCTTTCAAGTGACCGACGCCGTCAGTAATTAAGGGGCTGCGAGGGGGCCGCCGCACCGGCGGGCCGCGCGGCGCTAGACCGTCCAGAGCTCGACCTGAAGGAGACCACAATGGAACGCATCGTTCTCAAGCACCTTAGCGGCTCGAAGGCCAACCAGGTGGAAGAGTTCCCGCTCGCCCACGTCAAGGAGTTGATCCTCGGGCGTGATCCCTCGTCAACGGTGAAGTATGACCCCGACCGCGACGACCTCGTCGGGCGTCAGCACGCCAAGATCACACAGGACCCGAACGACCCCTCGCAGTTCATCGTCTCCGACATGAACAGCCGCAACGGGACGTTTGTGAACAGGCAGCGCATCACGGGCACCGTCCGCATCAACCCGGGCGACGTGGTGCAGCTCGGCCCCGGCGGCCCCGAGTTCGTCTTCGAGATCGAGCCCCGGCCCGCCGGCGCCACCAAGGCCACCCGCGTCGTGCAGGCCGGCCCGACCGCGCCCGCCACGCGCGTCCCCGGCGGCCCGCCGCCGACCGGCGGCCCCGGCTTCCCGCCGACCGCCCCCGGCGCGCAGCAGCCGCCGCAGCAGCAGCAGCGGCCGGGCGTCGGCAAGGCCACCGTCGAGCGCATCGTCGCGCAGAACGTGCAGCAGGCCAAGAAGAGCCAGAGCCGCACCTACCTCGCCGTCATCGCGGCGGTGGTCGTGCTCCTCGTCGGCGTCGGCGGCGTCGGCGGCTTCCTCCTCTGGCGCTACACGAAGGCCCAGAGCGCTTCCGACATCGCCACGCTCAAGAAGGGTCTCGACGAGGCGAAGGCCGCCGACACGGCGAAGGCGACCGAGGCCGCCGCGGCCGCGCCGATGAAGGCCTCCGAGGTCGTCTCGAACTACGGCAAGGCCGTCGTCAAGATCGACGTCTCCTGGAAGCTCGTCTCGCAGCAGGGCAACGGCCTCGTCTACCACCAGTACACGATGTACAACGGCCGCCCCGCGGCGCTCTACGTCAAGGTCGGCGACTCCATCGAGCCGTACCTGACCTACAACTCGAACCCCCTGAACGTCGGCATCGGCGGGCGGCACACCGGCTCGGGCTTCGCGGTCTCGTCCGACGGCTTCATCCTGACGAACCGCCACGTCGCCGCGGCCTGGGAGTCGGCCTACCAGTTCCCGTCTTCGGCCGACAACGGCATCCTCGTCGCGCCCGGCCCCAACGGCCAGATGACGCCGGTCGCGGCCGTGCCGCAGGCCCCGGCCAACTGGATTCCGGCGCAGTCGAAGCAGGACGGCATCGCCTACGACGGCCGCAACGACCACCTCGAAATCCTCTTCCCGAACTCCGACCGGCAGCTCTCGGCGAAGATCTCCTCGGTGAGCAAGCGGCACGACGTGGCGCTCATCAAGGTGGACAGCCCCGGCACCGTCCCCGCGGTCGAGATCAACGACAACTACGACTCGATTCAGGCGGGCGAGACGGCCATCGTGCTGGGCTACCCCGCGATCTCGCAGCCGGTCTTCGGCATCGTCAAGTCGCAGGACGCCATCAACAAGGAGACGCAGGTCGTCGAGATTCCCGACCCGACCGTGACGGTCGGCAACGTCGGCCGCATCTACCGCAACAACGAGGGGAGCGGCGGCGCGGCCGTCGGCGCCGAGAAGACGACCGTCTCGGTCATCGGCGACTCGTACCAGTTGCAGATTAACACGACCGGCTCCGGCAACTCGGGCGGCCCCGTCTTCGACGACCACGGCCGCGTGGTCGCCATCTTCTACGCCGGCCTCTCCGACGGCCGCACCGCCGTCACCTTCGCCGTGCCCATCCGCTACGGCAAGGAGTTGATGGGGACGAAGTAGGGAAAGAGGGTGCTGGGTGCTGGGTGCTGGGTGCTGGTGAAAGCCGGTTCTTCCCCAGCACCCAGCACCCAGCACCCAGCACCTTCTTTATGGGCCAGGCCCTCGACACCAACCAGACGGTCGGCGAGTACCGCGTCGTGGACTTCCTCGGCGCGGGCGGGATGGGCGAGGTCTACCGCGCCGCCCACTCGAAGATCGGGCGCGTGGCGGCCGTCAAGGTGCTGACGGCGCAGGCGGCCCAGGGGTCGGGCTTCGTCGAGCGCTTCCTCAACGAGGGGCGCATCCAGGCCAACCTCAAGCACCCGAACGTCGCCACGCTCTACGACTTCTGCGAGGTGCAGGGCCAGCCCTGCATCATCATGGAGTACGTGGACGGCCAGACCATCTCCGAGCGCATCGCCGCCTACGGCGCGCCGCTCCCGCTCTCCGAGACCGTCTACGTCTTCGAGAAGGTCTGCGAGGCCATCGACTACGTCCACCGCCACGGCGTCATCCACCGCGACATCAAGTCGAACAACATCAAGATCAGCTCCGAGTCCGAGGTCAAGCTGCTGGATTTCGGCATCGCCAAGGGGCAGGACTCGCAGCAGATCACGCAGGTCGGCTCCGTCATCGGCACGCTCCAGTACCTCGCGCCCGAACTGATCCGCGGCGGCGCGGCCGACGCGAGCGGCGACATCTGGGCCTTAGGGATTCTGCTCTACGAGATGGTGACGGGGCGCGTGCCCTTCGAGGCCGACACCGTGGGCGACCTCTGCGACCGCATCGGCCGCGCGCACTACACGCCGCCCGCGCAGCTCAACCCGGACGTCCCGCGCGAGGTCGCGGCCGTCATCGCGCGCTGCCTGAAGAAGAGTCCGCAGGAGCGCTACCACACGGCGGGCGAGCTGCTCGCCGACGCGCGCAGGCTCTCGGCCGTCGTCTCGAGGCCGGGCGTCAGCCGGAGCGTGAGCGACGCCGCGAGCGAGCAGGTCACGGCGAAGTCGCGGTCGAGTTCGTCCGCGCTGCCGCTTATCGTCGGCGGCGCGGCGGCCCTCGTCGTGTTCATCACGGTCGCCTCCATCGCCGCGTTCTTCCTCTTCGGCGGCTCCGGCGAAGACGCGCTCGGGGGCGGCGCGTCCGTCACGTCCGACACCCCGTCCACGGCGCGCGGGCTGACCTCCGCGGCGAACCCGGCCGCGGGCCACGACCCTTCGGAGCGGACGGTCGAGATCAGGATTTCGGACGGCAAGGCCGACGTCTACGCGGGCGCCGAGAAGGTCGGGACGACGCCCTACCCCGTCCGCGGCCGTGTAGGCGAGAAGGTGCAGTTGACGCTGCGCCGCGACGGCTACGCCGACGAGCCCGTCGAGTTCGTCATCAGCGAGAAGAAGGCTTTAATGTATACGCTGACGAAGAGGTGAGGCGCGCGCCCGGGGGCGCGTTCCCTTCCGAAGCTCAACACTTTCACACAAGGGGATTCAAGCATGTTCGGGAAAAAGAAGGAGGCCGGCGCGGCGGCCAAAGAGACGCGGCAGTTCGAGGCGCCGCGCCCCTTCGAGATCGACGCCAGCCTCCAGACCGACGTGGGCTGCGTGCGCGAGATCAACGAGGACTCGGGGCGCGTGGTGCGACCCAACGACCCGCGGCTGCTCGAAGAGAAGGGCACGCTCGTCGTCGTCGCCGACGGCATGGGCGGCCACTCGGCCGGCGAGGTCGCGAGCGGGATGGCGGCGGACGTGGTCAGCCGCGTCTACTACGAGACGCGCGCCGAGCCGGGCGCGGCGCTCAGGCACGCGGTCGAGGAGGCCAACCGCCAGATTCACCAGGCCGCGGCCGAGGACGAGGCCAAGCACGGGATGGGGACGACCTGCACGACGCTCGCGCTCTGCGGCGGCCGCGCCTACGCCGCGCACGTCGGCGACAGCCGGCTCTACATGCTGCGCGAGGGCAAGCTCTACCAGCTCTCGGAAGACCACTCGGCCGTCAACGAGATGGTGAAGCTCGGCATCATCACCAAGGAGCAGGCGCGCACGCACGAGGACAAGAACGTCATCCTCCGCGCGCTCGGCACGACGCCCGAGGTCGAGGTCTCGGTGCTCGAACCCTTCGCGGTGCGCGAGGGCGACCGCTACCTGCTCTGCTCGGACGGGCTGCACGACCTCGTCCTCGAAGACGAAATCACGTCCGTCCTCTCCGAGACGGAAGACATCCATGCCGCGGGCGAGCGCCTCATAGCAATGGCGAAGGAGCGCGGCGGGCACGACAACATCACGGTCGGCATCATCGCCATCAGGCCCGAGGGGACGGCGGCGGCCGAGGCACACAAAGCGCCCACGACGCGCGAGCTGGAGGCAATATGATCGGACAAGTTTTCGGGAACTATAAAATCACGCAGAAGCTCGGCGAGGGCGGCATGGGCGAGGTCTACCGCGGGGTGGACATGATGCTCGAGCGCGAGGTCGCCATCAAGTTTCTCCGGCCCGAGCTGGCGAGCCAGCCGCAGGTCGTCGAGCGCTTCCGCAGTGAGGCCGTCACGCTCGCCAAGCTCCAGCACGCGAACATCGCGACGCTCTACAGCTTCATGCGGCAGGGCGAGAGCTTCATCATGGTGCTGGAGTTCGTGCGCGGCGTCACGCTCGACCACGTCATCCAGCAGCGCGGCGCCATCCCCGTCGAGCAGGCGATCCCCATCTTCTGCCAGATGCTCGACGGCATCCAGGAGGCGCACTCCGAGGGCATCATCCACCGCGACATCAAGCCCGCGAACATGATGCTCACCGAGAAGGGCACGCTCAAGGTGCTCGACTTCGGCATCGCGCGCATCCTCGGCACCGCCCGCATGACGCGGCAGGGGAACATCATCGGCACCATCGAGTACATGTCGCCCGAGCAGGTGCGCGGCTTCGAGACGGACGCGCGCTCCGACATCTACTCCTTAGGCATGCTCCTCTACGAGATGCTCACCGCCCGCTGCCCCTTCGACATCCAGAACGAGTTCGAGTTGATGAAGGCGCAGATCGAGCAGTACCCCGTGCCGCCGCGCCAGCTCAACCCGGCCATCCCCGAGGTCGTCGAGCAGGCCATCTGGAAGTCCATCCACAAAGACCCGGCGCAGCGCTTCCAGAGCGCGGCCGAGTTCCGCGCCTTCCTGCTCAACGCCGGCTTCGCCGCGACGGGGCGCATCGAGCCCCTGGCCGTCGGCGACCCCAACGCCTTCGGCACGCGCCCGACCTCGAACCCGCCTTCGAGCTACCCGCCGTCGCCTTTCGCGACGACGCCGATGCAGCAGTTCCAGTCGCAGTTCCCGCAGCCCACGCCCTCGAACCCGGGCGCGCCGCCGCCGCCGCAGGGCGCGACCGTGCCTTCGCAGCCCGGCCTCCATTCCGCGCCGACGCAGTTGTCGAACCCGGGCACGGGCGCGGACGATCAGTTTGCCGCGACCATCATCGACCGGCCGCAGCCGCCCGCGGCGAACCAGGCCACCTCGAAGGAGACTCGCGTCGGCACGCCGACTCCGCCTCCCGCGGCCGCCGCCGCCGGGGCCGGAGCCAAAGAGACCCGCGTCGGCCCCGCGCCCGTCGTGCCGCCGCAGCCCTTCCGGCCGCAGCCCCCGCCGCCGCCGCCGGGCTTTCAGGCGCAGCAGCACCAGGTGCGGCCGCAGGCGGGGAGCAAGAAGTGGATTTACATCGCGGGCGCGGGCGTCGCGGCCGTGGTCGTCCTCGGCGTCATCGTCGTCGGCGTCGCGTTCTTCGTGCTGAAGCCGAGCGGGCCTGGGGGCAAGCCGCCTGTGAAGCCGGCCGCGCTCGCAGACCAGCCGGCCGCGCCGCAGCCGTCGGCCGAGCAGCCGCAGCCCGCGCCGACCGCCGCCGCGGCCGACGCCTCGACGACGCAGCCCTCCAACGGCGGCGCTACGACGGCCGACACGACCAACGTCCCCGGCGGCAAGCAGGAGACGACGCTCGCGCCGCTCGACCCGCCCGCCAACGCGGGCAACACCACGACGGCCGGCACCGGCACGCAGCAGGGCAACGGCCGCGCCGCCGCGCCCAGGCCCCCCGCGCAGCCCAGGCAGCCGCGCGCCAGCGACTCGTCCGCCGACGCGGCCCGCAAGCGCCGCGACGCCGCGCTCCGCGCGCTGGATCAGTGACACCTGTCTCTTGAGTATGGCGTATCGAAATTTTCACCACAGAGACACAGAGGCACAGCCTGTCGAGCTATAACTTCAAAGCTGCGTCTCTGTGTCTCTGTGGTGAAATCCTCGCACCTCTATACTCAACCGGGAAGGAGATGACGACGCTGAAGCTCAAAGCAGGAATGTTGAGAGGCGCGGTGCTCGGCCTCTCGCTGCTTCTCTTCCCGGCCGTCTCGCCGGCGCAGGCGAAGAAGCCCATCACGCGCGAGGGGCTGGTGAAGGCCGTCCGCATCAACGGCCTCTCGACGGCCGAGCTGATTCAGCAGATACAGACGCGCGGCGTCTCTTTCCAGATGACTCCCGACGCCGAGTCCGAGCTGCGCGCGGCCGGCGCTCGCCCCGAAGTCATCGCCGCCGCGCGCTCCAGCTACCGGCCGGGCGCGGTCGTGGCAGGCAGCGGCGGCGGCGGAAGACGCGGCGGCAAGCAGCCACAGCCAACGGCCACGCGCCGCGGGCCTGACTACGACGAACTGACCGACCAGGCCACGGCCGCCTACGACATGCGGGACGCTTCGCGCGCCACGCAGCTCCTCCAGCAGGCGATCCAGCTCAGCCCGCAGCAGCCGCGCGCCTACCAGCTCCTCGGCTTCACGCAGCTCTACCTCCAGAGCAACATCTCGGAGGCCGAGCGGAACATGCGCAGGGCGATTGAGCTGGGCGGCTCGGCGGCCTTCCGCGTCTTCCACGACCACATGAACGGCACGTTCAGCCAGACCTGCTCGGGGACGCTCTTCGTCACCCGCTCGAACGTCACCTACAGGGCCGACGACGGCCGCGACACCTTCGAGGCCGCGGACGGCCTCATCAAAGAGATCAAGACCAACAAGGTCTCCGGCGGCGCCTTCGGGATGCTGCTCGGGGGCAAGAACCTCGGCGCCTTCCACCTCAAGGTCAAGTTCGGCGGCGACAGTAAGAACTACAACTTCGCCCCGCTCACGAACAAGAAGGCCGAGTCCGAGCTGATCATCGCCCTCGTCAAAGCGTACGGCGGCGTCCAGGGATAATGATGAGTGATGAGTGATGAATGATGAATTGAAGACAGTTCTTAATTCATCACTCATCACTCATCACTCATCATTCCGAAAGAGGTACTCATGATGAGAACGAAGAAGATTCTGAGAGGCAGAGTTTCGTTCCTCGCAATCCTGCTCGCGTGCGCGGCGCTCCTTCTGGCGGGCGCCGCCTCGACGCAGACGAAGAAGCCCATCACGAAGCAGGGCCTGGTGAACGCCGTCAAGATCAACGGCCTGACGACGCAGGAGCTGATTCAGCAGATTCAGCGGCGCGGCGTGGACTTCGAAATGTCCGCGGCCGACGAATCCGACCTGCAGGCGGTCGGCGCGCGCCCCGAGGTCATCGAGGCCGCGCGCAACAACTACCGGCCGGCCGTCGTCGCCGCGACGCGCCCGACCCCTTCGAGCGTCCCGCCGCGCACGAACACGACGCCGGCCGCGAACGTGCCCGACGGGCCGCCGCTCTCGAAGAGCGAGATCGTGACGATGCTTCAGGGCGGCATCGCGCCCGCGCGCGTCGAGCAGTTCGTCGAGAAGCGCGGCGTCAGCTTCCAGGTCACGCCCGAGATCGCGCGCGAGATCACGGCCGCGGGCGGCAACCGCTCGCTCGTCGGCGCCATCACCGAGAAGTCCACGGCCGACGTGGCCTCGAACGGCAACTCCGGCTCCGACTCGCCGTTCGGCTCCACGTCGAACACGGCCGCGAACAACGCGCCCGACTACGACGACCTGATCGACCGCGCCAACTCGGCGGTCTCGTCGCAGGACTACAACGGCGCCGTCCGCTACGCGCAGCAAGCGGCGCAGCTCGACCCGCAGCAGCCGACGGCCTACTCCATCCTCGGCACGCTCGCGCTCTACTACAGCCAGAACGTCTCGACGGCCGAGCAGGCGATGCGCGCCGCCATCGAGCGCGGGGGCGCCGCCGCCTTCCACGTCTATCACGACCACGGCAGCAACTTCTCCACCTACTGCGAGGGGTCGTTCTTCGTCACCAAGACCGGGGTGAGCTTCAAGGCCAACGACGGCCGCGACACCTTCGACGCCGAGGACTCGAACATCAAGGAGGCGAAGGTCAACGGCTTCGTCGGCTCCGAGGTCGGCGCCTTCCACATCAAGCCGGTGCAGAAGATCAACGGCCGCGACAACTTCAACTTCGCGCCCAACACCCGGAGCAAGGCCGAGTCCGAACTCATCATCCGCCTGATCAGGGGCTATTGAGACAAAGGGTGCTGGGCTCTAGGTGCTGGGTGCTGGGTTAAAACAACTTGTCTTTACCAGCACCCAGCACCCAACACCCAGCACCCTTCCAACTTCAGCGATGAAAAATACGAACACCTTCAAGGCGGCCGGCCTCCTTCTGCTGGCCGCCTTCCTGTTGTCGACGGCCGCCCCCGCGGCGCTCGCGCAGAAGACTTCCGAGGCCGACAAGCTGGCGCAGAAGGGCGCCGAGTACCTCGCGAAGAAGGACTGGCGGCGCGCCGCCGAGAACTACCAGAAGGCCCTGCGGGCCGACGCGCGCCACGTCGAGGCCAACTACGGACTCGGCGTCGCCTACACGAACCTCGGCCAGACGAACGAGGCGCTCGCCGCCTTCTCGAACGTCGTCGCGGCGCAGCCGAACCCGCGCGTGCGCGAGGCGCTCATCAGCATCGGCGCCATCCAGTTCACGCAACAGCACTACAAGGAGGCGGCCGACGCCCTTGGGCAGGCCGCGCCGCTCGGCGACCTCGGGCCGAAGGGGAACTACATCCTCGGCCAGTGCTACTTCCAGTCCGGGCAGTACGACAAGGCGCTCGAATACCTGCGCCGCTCGACCTCCGACCCGCAGACCGCGCCGGAGGCTTACACCGCCATCGGCCTCCTGCTGCTGAGGCAGGGGCGCGGGCGGGAGGCCGTCGAGCCTCTGGAGCAGGCCACGCGCCTCGCCCCGCAGAACGCCGTCGCCAAGATGGCGCTCGGCAACGCCTACCTCGCGGCCGGACGGCCCGAGGACGCGCTCGCGGCCCTGCGCGCCGCCGACCCGAACCAGTTCCTCACGCAGTACAGCCTCGGCTACGCGCACCTGCAGCTCTACCACGACGAGGAGGCGGTCGCGGCCTTCAACGCGGCGTCCCGGCTCCAGCCCAACCAGCCCGAGCCGCTCGTCGGCCTGGGCAGCGCCTACACGCACATGCTGCGCTACCGCGAGGCCGAGGACGCCTTCGCGCGCGCGCTAGCGCTCAAGGCCGACGGCGTCGAGGCGGTGATGGGGCAGGCCGTGCTCCACTACTACCAGGGCCACTACCCGAACCTGGTCGAGGCCGCGCGCCGCGCCGCGCAGCTCGCGCCGCAGAACGCGGGCGCCCTGACGCTGCTCGGCGCGGCGCTCGCCACGACGGGCGACATGGCGGGGGGCCTGCGCTCGGCGCAGGCGGCCGCAAAGCTCGAGCCTGAGAACTACTGGCCGCACCAAGTCCTCGGCTTCATCCACGTGCGCGAGGACAAGCCGAAGGAGGCTCTGACTGAGGCGCGCGCCGCCGTCCGGCTCAAGCCGAGTGACGTGGGGGCGCAGAACCTGCTCTCCTACGTCCTCAACCAGCTCGGCCAGCACCAGGAGGCTCTGCAGGCCGCGCAGGCGGCCCTCGCGAGCAAGCACGATCCGGCCGACGAGGGCTGGGCCTACTACAACATCGCGACGGCACAGGAGAAGCTCGGCCGCGCCGGGGAGGCGAAGTCTGCCTACACGGCCTCGATCCGCGCCTACAACCAGACGGGGCGCACGCTCGACCCGGACGACCTCTACCTGATGGGCAACGCCTACCTGCGTCTGGAGCAAGACCCGGCCGCGGTCAAGGCTTTCCAGCAGGCCATCAAGGTGCGGCCCGACTTCCCGCAGGCGCGCTACAACCTCGGCGTCGCCTACTTCACCGTCGGCAACCGCAAGGGCGCGCAGGACGAGTACAACGTGCTGCGCCGCCTCGACCCCGCCCGCGCCACCAAGCTCCAGGCCATCATCTCCGGCAGAAGGTAAAAAGGGTTTTGGGTGCTGGGTTCCAGGTGTTGGGTAAGAACCCGGTTTTTAACCCAGCACCCAGCACCCCTTCACTTAATCCTCTAACCCAAAACTGCTATAGTCTTCTGTCACCGCACACGCCCGCAGGAGCCCTCCGCGGCGTACTCGTCCCCGGTGAAGAAGTGGAAGCCGCGCGCACGCCGCCGCCCCTCAAGGGAGGCCGTGCGGCGGGGGATTTGTGAGTCCGTTACAGATGACCAACAGACAGAAAGCACACCTCCAGTTCACCCTCAACGGCGAGGAGACCGAGGTCGCCTTCGCGCCGCACAAGACTCTGCTCGAAGTGCTGCGCGAGGACCTGAACCTGACCGGCACGAAGCACGGCTGCGAGTTGGGCGAGTGCGGCACCTGCGCCGTGCTCGTGGACGGCCGCTCGGTGCTCTCCTGCCTCATGCTCGGCCTCGACACGGAAGGCCGCCGCGTCGAGACGGTCGAAGGCATGGCGGACGAAGGCGGACTCCATCCCCTTCAGGAGACCTTCGCCGACACGGGCGCCGCGCAGTGCGGCTACTGCACGCCCGGCTTCCTCCTCGTCGCCAAGGAGCTGCTCGCGCAGAACGCCAAGCCTTCGCGCAAAGAGATAAAAGAAGCCCTGAGCGGGAATCTCTGCCGCTGCACCGGCTACGTCAAAATCTACGAGGCGGTCGAGCTGGCCGCCGCACGGATGCGCGGCGAGGAGGCCGAGCTGCCGCGAGAAAGCGTCTATGGCTACGAATAACGGTCACGGGAACAACGGCGACGGCCGCGGGCCGAAGACGAAGGGCGCGGGGGCTCGGCCGGAGGACTTGAAGGTCGTCGGCAAACCTTTCCGCAAGGTGGACGCGCGCTCGAAGTGCGTGGGCGCGACGAAGTTCGCCGACGACATCTCGCTGCCGCGGATGCTCTACTGCAAAATCCTCCGCTCGCACGTCCCGCACGCGCTCATCAAGGCCATCGACTACAGCAAGGCCCTGGCGCTGCCCGGCGTCCACGCCGTTATCACGGGCAAAGACCTGCCCATCCCCTACGGCATCCTGCCCGTGAGCCAGGACGAGACGGCGCTCTGCGTGGACAAGGTTCGCTTCATCGGCGACCCGGTCGCGGCCGTCGCCGCGATTGACGAAGACACCGCGTTCGACGCGATGAACCTGATAGAAGTCGAGTACGAGCCGCTCCCGGCCGTCGCCACGATTGAGGAGGCGGTCGAGACTTCCGAGCCGCGGATACACGACTACGGCGACTACAACAACGTCCACAAGACCGTCCACCTCGAGTTCGGCGACATGGACGAGGGCTTCCGCGAGGCGGACGTGGTGCGCGAAGACGTCTTCTTCTACGAGGGCAACACGCACCTGCCGATGGAGCAGCACGCGGCCGTGGGCCACTACGACGCCGACGGCAAGGTCACGCTCTGGTCTTCGACGCAGACGCCGCACTACGTCCACCGCGCGCTCGCCAAGACCCTGGAGATGCCGGCCGCGCACGTCCGCGTCATCGCCACGCCCAACGGCGGCGGCTTCGGCGGCAAGTCCGACCCCTTCAACCACGAGATCGTCGTCTGCGAGCTGTCACGCAGGACGAAGCGGCCCGTCAAGGTCACGCTCACGCGCGAAGAGGTCTTCTACTGCCACCGCGGCCGTCATCCGGTTTTAATGAAGAGCCGCATCGGCGTGAAGAAGGACGGCTCGATTACCGCGCTCGACTTTCAGTCCTTCCTCGACGGCGGCGCGTACGGCTCGTACGGCGTGGCCTCGACCTTCTACACCGGCGCTTTGCAGACCGTGACGTACGAAGTCCCGCGCTACCGCTTCCGCGGCCTGCGCGCCTTCACCAACAAGCCGCCCTGCGGCCCGAAGCGCGGGCACGGCACGCCGCAGCCGCGCTTCGGGCTTGAGGTACAGCTCGACAAGGTCGCCGAGGAGTTGAACCTCGACCCGGCCGAGATGCGCCTCAAACATCTCGTCAAGCCCAACACCGTCACGGCCAACTACCTCCGCGTCGGCTCGATGGGGCTCGGCGCGTGCATCGAGAAGGTGGTCGAAGGGTCGGATTGGAAGAACAAGTTCCGCAAGCTCCCCGAGGGGCGCGGCTTCGGGCTGGCGTGCAGCTCTTACATCTGCGGCGCGGGGCTGCCCATCTACTGGAACTCGATGCCGCACTCGGGCGTGCAGCTCCGGCTCGACCGGCAGGGCGGCGTCTGCGTCCAGTGCGGCTCGACCGACATCGGGCAGGGTTCGGACTCCGTCCTCGCCTACGTCGTCGCCGAAATCCTCGGCATCGACCCCTTCGACATCCGCGTCGTCACCGCCGACACGGACTTAACCCCGGTCGACCTGGGGAGCTATTCGAGCCGCGTCACGCTCATGACCGGCAACGCGGCGATTCAGGCCGCCGAGCGCGCGCGCGAGTTATTGGCCAAGGCCGTCGCGGAAAAACTCTCGGTGCCCGTCGACAACCTCTCCTTCGCCGAGCGGCGCGTCTTCGACGTGGAGAACCCCGAAGTCGGCGTGAGTTTCCCCGAGGCCGTCGTGCTGGCCGAGAGCAAGTACGGCACCATCGGCACGGTCGGCTCCTACGTCCCGCCGCGCTCGCCCGGGCGTTTCAAGGGCGCGGGCGTCGGCCCCTCGCCCGCCTACAGCTACTCGGCCGCGGTCGCAGAGGTCGAGGTCGACGCGGACACGGGTTACGTCAACGTCCCGCGCGTCTGGGTCGCGCACGACATCGGGAAGAGCATCAACCCGATGCTCGTCATGGGCCAGGTCGAAGGCTCCATCTACATGGGACTCGGCGAGGCGCTCATGGAGGAGATGGTCTACCGCGAGAACCGCAACGTCGTGCACAAGTTCCCGAGCCTGCTCGAATACAAGAGCCCGACGACTTTAGAGATGTGCGACGTCTTCACCTACCTCGTCGAAGACGCAGACCCCAACGGCCCCTTCGGCGCGAAGGAGGTCGGGCAGGGGCCGCTCCTCCCCGTCATGCCGGCCATCGCCAACGCCGTCTACGACGCCGTCGGCGTCCGCATCGACGAAGTGCCCATCACGCCCGAGAAGGTCTTGGCGGCGCTGCGCGCCAAGCGCCAGGGCAAGGACGCGCGCTACGGCCCCACGCGCACCCCTTCGCCCGCCTGGCCCGACCCGCTCAAAGTGCCCACGCCCGCCGAAGGCGGCGACGGCAAGGAGATGCCCCGCGTGGCCGTGCATTCTTAGAAAGAGAGACGAAACTCAAGACAATGACTAAGCCTCGACTCAAACTCACGGCGCTCGCGGCCTCGCTCCTCTTCGCCCTCGTCCTCTGCGCGGCGGCGGCGGCGCAGGAGAAGGGCGCGGCCGTCTTCAAGGCCCCCGGCGGCTGGATGCCCGCCGACAAGACGGAGATCGGCCCCATCGTCTTCCTCAACCCGGAGAAGCCCTCGGTGATGTTCGTCACCTACCCGAAGCAGGACGAGACGACTACCGAAGGGCAGCGCCAGCGGCTGCGCAAGCTGGCCGCGGGCATGTTCTTTCACGACGACAAGGCGGCGCTCGACTGGCAGGTGAAGTCCGTCCCCTCGCACCCCGGCGACGGCGACGGCAAGGCGGACATCGCCACGGCCAGGCAGGGTGACATGGAGGTGCAGATCGTCACCTACGAGCGCACGACCGGCCCGCGCCCCTTCATCTACGGCTACATCGCCATGCGCAACAAGAAGAGCGGCGCGCCCTTCGTCGACGAGAACGGCAAGGGCGTCAAAGACTTCGACAAGCTCTGGAAGTCTCTGCCCAACTGAGTGGAGAAGGTAGACCGTTATGATGAGACTTCCTAAGTTCGCCTACCTCGTGCCGAAGACGGTGGGCGAGGCGGCGAGGATGATGGGCGAGGCGGGGCCTTCGGGGCAGTTCGTCGCGGGCGGGACAGACCTCTACCCGAACATGAAGCGGCGGCAGCAGACGCCGCGCACCGTCATCTCGGTCGCGCGCCTCGGAGAGTTGAGGAGGATCGAGGGCGACGGACGTGAGGGCCTGCGCGTCGGCGCGGGCGTGAGCCTGACCGAGTTGATTGAGCACCCGGTCGTCAACCGCGATTACCCTTCACTAGCGCGGGCGGCGCGGCTCATCTCGACGCCGACGCTCAGGAACATGGGCACCGTCGGCGGGAACCTTCTGCTCGACACGCGCTGCAACTACTACGACCAGAATTACGAATGGCGGAAGGGCATCAACTTCTGCCTGAAGAAGGACGGCGACGTGTGCTGGGTCGCGCCCGGCAGCCAGAAGTGCTGGGCCGTGCAGTCCTCCGACCTCGTGCCTTTGATGGTGGCGATAGGCGCACGTTTGAAGCTCGTCTCGACCCTGGGCGAGCGTCTGGTGGAGGCGCGCGGCTTCTACAACGACGACGGCATCGACTACCTGCACAAACGTCCCGACGAGCTGCTCGCGGAGATTCAACTGCCTCCCGCCGCGGGGTGGCGCGCCGTCTACAAGAAGCTGCGGCGGCGCGGCGCGTTCGACTTCCCCGTGCTCGGCGTGGCCGCGCGCGTGGACGCCGTCGAAGGCGGCGCGGTGAGTTCGGCGCGCGTCGTGCTCGGCGGCGTCGCGCCCGCGCCGCTCGAAGTCGAGGCGGCCGGCGCGGCGCTCGCCGGCTCCCAACTTAACGATGAGACGATGCGCGCGGCGGCCGAAGCCTGCTACCTGCGCGCGCGCCCGCTCGACAACACGGATCACCTGATGAACTACCGCAAGCAGATGGCCCGCCCCTTCGTCCTCCGCGCGCTGCAAGAGTTGGCACAGGAGAGTAGGCAGTAGGCAGATGGCCGGAGGCGGTACGCTCCTCTGTATGAACGTTGCAAGAATTAATGTCGGGATTTTCGACGGCGGGCTTTCAACTGCCTACTGCCTACTGCCTACCGCCTACTTCTTATGAGCGAGGTCGCAGCCGTGCTCCTCGCCGCCGGGCGCTCGCGGCGGATGGGGGCTTTCAAGCCGCTGCTGCCGTTCGGCGGCGTGACGGTCGCGGAGGCTTGCGTGTCCGTGTTGCGCGCGGGCGGGGCCGGGGAGTTGGTCGTCGTCGCCGGCCACCGCGGCGAGGAGGTGCGCGCGGCACTCTCGCACGTGGAAGGGTTGAGCTTCGCCGTCAACGAGGTCGAGGGGAGCGAGATGGGCGTCTCGGTCGCGCGCGGGGTCGAGGCTTTGTCGGGAGAGGCGAAGGCCGTTTTGGTCGCGCTCGTCGATCAGCCCGCGGTGCCGCCCCTGGAGATTTCGAGACTGATTGGGGCTTGGCGGCGGACGGGCGCGCGGCTCGTCGTGCCGGAGTGGCAAGGGCGCGGCGGACACCCCCTGCTCGCAGACCTCTCGCTCCGCGAGGAGTTGTCGGGCGTAGTGGCAGAGAAGGGCTTGCGCGCGCTCTTCGAAGCACACGGCGGAGAGGTCTTGCGCGTCCCCGCCGGCTCGCCGTACGTCGCGCGCGACATGGACACCTGGGAAGACTACCTCGGACTTCACGAAGAGATTTTCGGCACGCCCCCGCCCGGCCTTTAAGGTGAAGCGCCGGCCGACTTCGTCTGCGTCAAGACGGCGCGCGTGCGGAGGCTGAAGACCGCGCCGGGTTCGAGCCAGTAGTACCAGCGGTTCCCGTGCCGCCGGTCGTCGTAGACGGCGACCTTGCTGTCGCCGAGCACTCGGAACTCTTCGCCCCGGACGATGACGGCCGCGCGCTCGTCGATGCCGATGCCGAGCAGCTCCGGGTGCGCGTCGAGCACGTTGACCAGCTCGTCCTCACGCTTCGCCGTGATCAGGTGCGGGTTAACCGCGACGTTCTTCAGGAAGCCGAAGCCGCGCTCGTGCCCGCGCGCCATCAGCACGGGCTTGCCCGGCACCCCGCGCACGACGAACGAACCCATGATGATCGCGCCCGCCGAGCTGCCGCCCACGACGCCCCCGCGCTCGTAGACCTTCTTGATCTCTTTTTCGGCCAGCGTGCCGAGGAAAGTGTCGGCCAGGCGGCCCGCGTTGCCGCCGCTGATCCACACGCCGCCGGCCCGCCGGAGCGGCTCGACGAACTTCTCCGAGTTCGCCGTCGCGCGGCTGCGCGTGTGGAGGATGGTCATGCGGCGGACGCCGAACATCTCGGCCAGAGCGCGCTCGAACTCCGCGGTGTTGGGCGCGGGCGTGTCCGTGTCGGGCGGCTCGTAGATGAGGCCGGAGTCCAGCTTGAGGCCGGACGAGGCCGTCGGGATGTAGACGAAGTTCGCCTCGGGGCCGCCCGCCAGCGTCACGAACTGTTCGAGCACGCCCGTCCCGAAACTCTCGCGCGAGGTGCCGCCCCCGCCCGCGAGTATCAACACGCCTTTGCGCCCGTTGCCCTCGGCCCCGTCCGCGAGTTGGTTGACGAGTAAAAGAAATGAGAGAGCCAGCAGGACACTTTTTCGCCTCATGACGTTAAAGTGCCGCTGCCGGCTCCGGGATTGCAAGCTTTTTTTTTACTGCGCCGCGGCCTTCTGCGCGCGGTGTGTGCCTTCGGCGAACTCTTCGAGCATCTTCTCGTTGAAGGCCGGGATGTCGTCCGGCTTGCGGCTGGTGACGAGGCCTTCGTCGACCACGACCTCCTCGTCGACCCAGTTCGCGCCCGCGTTGACGAGGTCGGTCTTGAGCGAAGGCCAGGAGGTCATCGTGCGACCCTCGACGACGCCAGCCTCGATGAGCGTCCACGGCGCGTGGCAGATGGCCGCGACCGGCTTGCCCGCGTCGAAGAAGGCGCGGACGAAGTCGACCGCCTCCGGTTTCATGCGCAACTGGTCGGGGTTGGCGACGCCGCCCGGCAGCAGCAGCGCGTCGAACTCCGACGGGTCTGCCTCGGCGAGCGGCACGTCCACCTCGTACATTTCACCCAGGTCGAAGTGCTGCCAGGCTTGCACCCAGCCCTCCTCGGCCGGCGAGACGATAAATGTCTCCGCGCCCGCCTCGTCGAGCGCCTGCTTCGGCCCGTCAAGCTCTGACTGCTCGAAACCTTCCGCGACGAGGATGGCGACCCTCTTCCCTTCCAGACTCTTCTCCATAAAACTCCTCCCTGATGACTTGTGGTTGATGACGCCCTGAGTCTAGCGCGGCGTCTTCGCGGTTAGCGTGCGGAGGGTTCACGAAATCTTGGCGCGGTGCGGGACTGTGACGTGCGGCGGGAAAAGTTATAAACTCCGAGACTCTAGAAGAGGCGAAAGCGTGCGGGCGCTCCGGGCCGGGCCTGTTTTGAATCCAACCATTCTATTTGACCGCACATCAAATGTCCGTCATGATTCCTCGCGCCGTACTTCTCAAGGCGCGGGGCAGAAGGAGATGAAAATGTCATCCAACCAACGGCGTCCGGTCTACGCGCTCGCGCTCGCAATGTTGCTAGTCGTGGTCTCGTGGGTCGCGCCGAGCAGCAGCGCGCAGGCGCCGCTCGACTTCAAACTGAAGACGACCGACGGCGGCGAGATAACCTCCGAGATGGTGCGCGGCGACGTGGTCGTGCTCGCGTTCGGCTCCTCCCTGCTCGGGCCGCTCTCGAAGCAGCAGGCGCAGGGCGTGCAGGAATTGGCCGAGCAGTTCGGCCCGCGCGACGTGCGCGTCTACTGGGTCACGACCGACTCGGACAAGCCGCAGGCGAGGAACTACGCGACCGACGAACAGCTCCGCGCCTTCGCGAGCAAGGCGGGTCTGAAGGCCGCCATCCTGCGTGACCCCGAAGGCGCGCTCTTCAAGAAGACCGGCGCCGACCAGCTCCCCGCGGTCGTCATCCTCGACCGCCACGGCGCGGTCTCCGTCCCCGTCGTCGGCGGCCACGACCCCAAGCACACGCTCGTCGAAGCGCTCTCGGACAGACTCAACAAGATGCTCGCCGTGCAGTAAGAAATTAACCACAGAGACACAGAGGCACAGCTTGGAGAGCACGACTCAACAAGCTGTGCCTCTGTGGTTAATTCTTTTAAGGCTCTGCCTCGAACCCGCGCGCCAGTTCATAAACCAGTCTGACGGGCAGGCCGACGACGTTCCAGTAGTCGCCGTCGATGGCTTCGATGAAGAGGGCGGCGCGGCCCTGAATTGCGTAGGCGCCGGCCTTGTCGAGGACGTCGCCGGTCTGGACGTGCCATTCGACCTCCTCCTCGCTCGTCTCCGCGAAGCGGACGCGCGTGCGTTCGAGGCCGACCACCGAACGGCCTGTCTCCGCGCGCACGAGCGCCACGCCGGTCAAGACCTCGTGCCAGCGCCCGCCTAAAGTTCTCAGCATCCGCCGCGCGTCCCCCTCGTCCCGAGGCTTCTCAAGAATCTCTCCGTCCACCAGGACGGTCGTGTCCGCGCCGAGCACCAGCCCGAACAGGCGCGTCCGCGCGACCGCCTCGGCCTTCGCGCGCGCCAGCCGCGTGACGAAATCCTCGGGGCCTTCGCCCGCGAGGCGCGTCTCGTCCACGCCCGCCGGGTGCGTCTCGAAGGGCCAGCCGACGGCCGTCAGAATCTCCTTCCGGCGCGGGCTCGAAGAGGCGAGGACGAGTGGCGTCAAACCCTTCAGCCGCGGCACGTCCGCTTGTGACACGCGTTCGTTTTCCATTACACTCCCGGGGAATTTTAGATTTGTCGATTTCCGATTTTCGATTTAATACCACGTCGTCGAATCGCGAATCAAAATCTAAACTCGAAAAAGCAGAAATGGATGATCTGTTTCAGTCGCTCCCGAAGCTTTTGCGCGCGGCGGGCGAGAGCGAGGAGGTGCTGGAGGCCGCGAGCTTCGCCGCGTGGCGGCGCGTGGCGGGCGAGGCCCTGCGCGGCTGCGCGGTGCCCTTCCGTCTTTATAACCGGCGGCTCATCGTCTCGGTGCCGGACGCGACCTGGCGCAAGCAGTTGGAACAGGTGAGCCCGCAGCTCGTCTTCCGCCTCAACTCCCTGCTCGGGCAGGCGGTCGTCACCTACGTCGAGTTCCGCGTCGACCCGCAGACCGTGCGCGAGGAGCGCCGCCGGCTCGGCCGCAACGAGTCCGAGCGGGCGGGCGCCGAGGAGGCCGCGCTCGAACGCGCCGCCGAACTCGACGACGCGGCCGAAGCCATCCACGACGACGCCCTCCGCCGCCGCTTCCTCCTCGCCGCCGGGAGCTGCATGAATAGGACAAAGCAGTAAATGGTGAATGGTAAATCGTGAATAGATAAAAGCTCCGCTGCCGTCACTTCACCATTTACCATTCACCATTTACCATTCACCATTTACCATTCACCAGACCATGCCTATCACCGAATCTGACATCAAGAAGATCGCTTCGCTGGCGCATCTCGAAATTACGGACGAGGAGCTGCGGACGCTGGCGCCGCAGGTGGCAGCAATCGTCGCCTACGTCGAGCAGTTGAACGAGCTGGACACGAGCGCGGTCGAGCCGGCCATCGGGGGCATGACGCCCGAGGGCGAGCGCACACGGGCCGTGCGCGAGGACGCCACGCGCCCCTCGCTCGGCCAGGAACTCGCGCTCGAACAGGCGCCCGAGCCCGCGCACGGACACTTCCGCGTGCCGAAGGTCATCGCCAGCTCGGAAGAGAAAGAGAATTTTTAGAAGTCCTACCGCGCGACTCTCATCGAACATGCCTTCATCTGACAGAACCATCGAACTCATCTCGTCGGAAATCTCCGGCGGCAAGTCCACGGCTCAGACGGTCGCGGCCCGCTCGCTCGACGCCGCCGAGCGTCTGAACGGGGAACTCAACGCCTTCCTCCAGATCGACCGCGTGGGCGCGCTCCGCCGCGCGAAGGGTTTGGACGAGGGGGCCGGCGCGGGCGGCGCGCTGCGCGGCGTGCCCGTCGCCCTCAAGGACAACATCTGCGTGCGCGGGATGCAGGCGACGTGCGGCTCTTCGATCCTCGCGGGCTACCACCCGCCCTACGACGCGACGGTGACCGAGCGCCTCAACGCCGCGGGCGCCGTCGTCGTCGGCAAGACCAACTGCGACGAGTTCGCGATGGGCTCCTCGAACGAGAACTCCGCGTACGGCCCGGTGCGGAATCCCTGGGACACACGGCGTGTGCCGGGCGGCTCTTCGGGCGGTTCGGCGGCGGCGGTCGCGGCGCGCATCGTGCCCGCGGCGCTCGGCTCCGAGACGGGCGGGAGCGTGCGCCAGCCCGCCGCGCTCTGCGGCATCGTCGGCGTGAAGCCGACCTACGGCCGCGTCTCGCGCTACGGGCTGGTGGCCTTCGGCTCCTCGCTCGATCAGGTGAGCGTCTTCGGCCTGACGGTGAGGGACGCCGCGCTCGTCCTCCGGACAATCGCCGGCCGCGACGAGCGCGACTCGACGACCGCCGACGTCGAAGTGCCCGACTACGTCGCGGGCCTCGGCGGAGATTTGAAGGGCGCGCGCATCGGCGTGCCGCGCGCGCTGTTCGGCGAGGGGCTGGACGCGGACGTGCGCGCGCGCGTCGAGGGGGCCGTCGACGCCTACCGCGACCTCGGCGCGGAGGTCGTCGACGTGGAGCTGCCGCACGCGAAGTACAGCATCGCCGTCTACTACATCATCGCGACCGCGGAGGCCTCCTCCAACCTCGCGCGCTACGACGGCGTGCGCTACGGCTTCCGCGCGGAAGACCCGAAGGACTTGCGCGAGATGTACCGCCGCACGCGCGAGGAGGGCTTCGGCGCGGAGGTCAAGCGCCGCATCATGCTCGGCACCTACGTCCTCTCCTCCGGCTACTACGACGCCTACTACCTCAAGGCGCAGCAGGTGCGCACGCTCATCCAGCGCGACTTCCTCAGCGCCTTCGAGACCTGCGACGCGGTGCTGACGCCCACGACGCCGACGCCCGCCTTCCGCCTCGGCGAGAAGACGGACGACCCGCTCTCGATGTACCTCTCGGACATCTACACCTGCATGGCGAACCTCGCGGGCATCCCCGGCGTGAGCGTCCCCTGCGGCCTCACGCCCTCGGGCCTGCCCGTCGGCTTCCAGCTCATGGGCCGCCACTGGGGCGAGCCCGACATCCTCCGCCTCGCACACGCCTACGAACAGGCGCACCCGCTCGCCGAGCGCCCGGGCGTGATGGCGGAGTGAGCAGTAGGCAGTAGGCAGTCGTTCCCGGCCTTTCAAGGCCGGGCTACACTCAAGCGCCGCCGACGCGGCGGACTACCCACGACCCCGGACTAACTGCCTACTGCCGTCTGCCTACTGCCTACCGTTTTCCGGGCGTATCCTTTCGGCGGTTCCGGGTAATAATAGTCAGCAAGGCGAGTTCTGAAGGAGGGGGCGCCGTCCTCGCGCCCCGTCGGATGACGGACGAAAAGCTCCTGCACAAAGCCGGCCGCGGCGACGAGGCGGCCTTCCTCGCGCTCTACGAAAGGCACCGCGACACGGTCTTCCGCTTCGCCTTCCGGATGCTCGGCTCGGCCGCGCTCGCCGAGGAGGTGACGCACGACTGCTTCCTCTCGCTCGTGCGCCGCCCCGACGCCTTCGACCCCGCGCGCGCCGCCCTGCGCACGTACCTCTACGCCGCCGTGCGCAACCTCTCGGCCAAGCACCTGCGCCGGCACGGCGGCGAGTTCCCTTTCGAAGACCTCGAAGACGAACCCGAAGCCGAGGAGCGCGAAAGCCCCCTCGGCCGCCTGCTCGACGCGGAGCTGTCCGAGGAGGTGCGCAAGGCCGTCATGGCGCTCCCCGAGTTGCAGCGCGAGGTCATCGCGCTCGTCGAGTTCGAGGAGCTTTCGCTCGCGGAGACGGCCGCGGTCGTCGGCGCGGACGTGGGCACCGTCAAGTCGCGTCTGCACCGCGCGCGCAGGCGCCTGCGGCGCGCCCTCGCCTTCTACTTTAAAAGTGACCGCGGGATCGCCCGCGCGGGGAAGGTCGGAAGATGAGTGACGAGAAGAGACAGACGCGGCTCCTGCCGTTCCGCCTCCGCCGCGCCTCGCGTGCGGACGCGGGCGCGCACGGCGAGGAAGACTTTTCGGCCGACGCAGAGCTGACCGCGCTGCTGCGCACCTGGGAGGCGCCGGCGCAGGACTCGGGCGCGCGGGCGCGCCTGCTCGCGGACTTCCGCGCGGGCGCCCGAAGACCCCCGCTCTGGCGCCGCGCGCTCGACGCGCAGGTGCGCGTGCCGCTGCCCGTCGCGGCGTGCCTGGGGGTTGCGCTCCTCGGCTCGGTCTACGTGCTCGGCACGCGCGCCACGAACGCGCGCGCCGTGGCGCCGGCCGTTCCGGCGGAGGCGTCGGCGCAGGCCGTCCGCGTCGTGGAGGTGCCGGTCGTGCAGGAGCGCGTGGTGACGCGCACGGTCTACGTCGAGAAGAGAAGGCGTGACGAAGGGCAGGCCGCCCCGCCCCGTCAGGACGAGCGCGAGGAGTTGGCGCGGCGCGACGACAAGAACGAGAGGCGCGTCGAGACTCAACCAGGCCGCGAACCCGCCCGGGGTCAGGAGACGCACGCCGGCTACTACACGCGCGTGGACATGAACGACTTCCAGCCCACCAACGAAGTGAAGTTGCGCATCGTGAGTCGAGGTGGCACCGATGAGAAGTAGTTGGAAGGCCGTCGCGCTGCTGCTCCTCTGCCTCGCGGCGCCGGCCGCGGCCGACAGCCCGGCGGCGGCGCGCACGGACACGCAGGACGGCAAGTCGCGCCTCATCGTCCCGCTGGAGAGCGGCGCCTTCGTCGTCATCCGCACGGAGTCCTCGCCGGCCGAGGGCGGCGAGGCGGCGAGCGTCCTCGCCGAGTCGGAGGACAAGCCGAACCTCCTCCACCGAGTCTTCGTCGACAGCAAGAACCAGCTCTTCTTCGGCTACGAGCTTCTGGTCGAGCGCGCCGCGGAGTCGCGCTACTTCTGGGTCACGGTGCGCGCCCTGAGCGAAGACTACCTGCGCGAGTTGCAGGCGCGCCCCTCCTTCCGCGGCCGCCGCCTGCACCCCTCTTACAACGCCACGGCCTTCCCGGCCTCGCCGCAGTTCCTGCGCGACGGCGACACCTTCGCGCTCGACGTGTTCCAGAACCCGCGGACGGGGACGAAGATCGTGGACGTGGTGCAGGTCTCGCTCAAAGACCCGAGCGTGCGGCAGGCCGCGAGCGACGTGCCGCGCGACTTCTCGCCCGAGGACGTGCAGCTCAAAGTCTCCGACTACAAGCTGAAGGTCAACGGCGAGACGGTCTACCGCAGCACGGGCGGCTGCGCCGGCCCCGTCATCTGGTTCTCGTTGGGCGACCACGGCCGCTTCGTCTTCTCGCTGGTCGAGCGGCCGGGCTACGAGTTCAAGAAGGTCGGCGCGGTGCGCAACAACGTCGTCTCGTTCGAGTGGGGCGGCGACAAGTACGAGTGGGAGTCGAGCCTGCCCGTAGTCGGCGCAGGCGGCAACTGGAACCTCTGGGTGCTGCACGACCCGGACTACCGCGTAGACCTCTTCGAACAGCCCGCGCCGCCGCCCGGCGCCGACCCGGAAAGGACTCTCACGCAGAGGGCGGAGGAGGCCGCGCGCCGCGTGAGGCAGCGCGGCACGCAGGCCGAGTACGGCGCGCCGTCCGCGCCACAGGATTCGCAGACGCCCCGGCGCGCGAGCCGGACGCGCGTCGTCATCGGCTCGGCCGACGGCGTCGAAAACCTTTTCCCCAGACAGCAGAAGTAAGAACCCTTAAGTCTCCCCACGAAGGGCCTGACGACACGGACTCAACTCCCCTTGCGTCCGCACGGCCGACGTGTATCCGGCCGCCACAGAACAAAGGAGAAACACCCGCATGAAAACCCGCGCCCTCTTCACGCTCAACGCGCTCTTTCTCTCGCTGCTCGTTTTCAACTCGACCGCGGACGCGCAGGAGCAGGAAGTGCCGAAGTTAGAGATCGGCGTCCAGTACTCTCCGCTCTCGATCAACCTGCCGGTCTTCGGCGGCACCGAAACGGCCTTGGGCTTCGGCGGCCGCGTTACGTACAACTTCAACAACTACTTCGCCGTCGAGGCCGAGGGGAACCTCTTCCCCTCCGACCTCTCGTCGCGCTACACGACGGGCGGCGCCTCTGAGCAGTTGCAGGCGGGCCTCAAGGCGGGCAAGCGCTGGAAGCGCTTCGGCCTCTTCGCCAAGGCGCGCCCCGGCCTCGTCAGCTTCGGCGACACGGTCAGGCCCGAGCTGGTCACAATAAGCGGGACGACCGTGACCCAGTTCCAGCACGAGCGCAAGACGCACTTCTCGATGGACGTGGGCGGGGTGCTGGAGTTCTACCCTTCGCGCCGCATGCTCGTCCGCTTCGACGCGGGCGACACCATCATCCGCTACGGCGCGCACGACGAGAGTTTCTTCGGAACGTCGCCGTCCGTCTTCCGCGTCGGCCCGGAGGTGCAGCACAACTTCCAGTTCACGGGGGGCATCGGCTTCCGCTTCGGCGAGGGCAGCGGGGACGGGGACTCTTCGCCGGGGCCGTTCGCGGCGGGCGAGCGCGTCAGGCGGTTCGAGGCCGGCATACAGTTCTCTTCGCTCGCGCTGCGCCTGCCGTCGGACGGCTCTCGCTTCACCGACCGGGGCTCGGGGACGGAGGCGGGCGGGGGCCTGCGCTTCGGCGTCAACGCGACGAACGACCTCGCCTTCGAGGTCGAAGGGAACTTCTACCCGCGCAAGCGTTACGGCATCGACACGGCGGTCGGCGGCTACCCGTCGCAGTTGCAGGCGGGCGTGAAGTACGGGCGTCGCTTCGAGCGCTTCGGCGTCTTCGGCAAGGCGCGTCCCGGCCTCGTCCACTTCAGCCGGGTCGAGGAGGTGACGGGCTACGACCCGGTCGTCTTCGGGAGTCAGACCTTCTTCTTCCCCAACTTCAGGAGTGTGAGCAAGACCTACTTCTCGATGGACTTGGGCGGCGTCTTCGAGTTCTACCCCTCGAAACGTCTCCTGACGCGCTTCGACGTGGGCGACACGATGATCCACTACCCAGACCGCGACAACCCCACGACCTTCACCGGCACCCCGCCCCTGCGCCTCCCCGCCGAGCTGCGCCACAACCTGCAGGTCACGGCCGGCCTCGGCTTCAGGTTTTAGAAGGGATTCACCACAGAGACACAGAGGCACAGCTTGTTGAGTTATATCTCTTCAAGCTGTGCCTCTGTGTCTCTGTGGTGAACCTATTTTTCCAAACGCGTCCGAGCTTTGGTGAGGAAGGCCTGGAGCATCTCGGTGACACCCTTCTGGAGTGCGGCGCTGAGGCGGCCTTCGCCCGCGAGGGCGGCGAGCGTGTGCAGCTCGCGGGCGCTCTTGCGGCGCAGCTCGACGCGCTGCTCGATGCGTATGCGCGTGGTCTCGCCGCGCGGCTCGAAGCTGGCGGCGTAGCGCAGGAAGTTCTGGCTCTCGCCGACGGCCGGACTCCACTCGATGCGCGTCGGCTCGTCCACGGACTTGCGCACCGAGAACGCCTGCCGGATGGCGCCGACGACGGGGACGTCCGCGCGTATGAGCCAGCGCGCGATGCCCCGCGCGTCGGCCGTGATGCGCTCGACGCCCGGCATCAGCTCGACAAAATTCTTGAGGTCGCCGAAGAACTCGCGCGCCGCCTCCGCGCTCGTCCGCCACTCCACCTGCTCGCTGAATCCCGCCCTGAGTTGGAACATGATTGGTGAATGGTAAATGGTAAATGGTGAATAGTGAACCGCTCAGTCCGGGTTGAGATGCGCGGCCCTCAAGGCGCGTTGGCGAAAACCTTACATTTACTATTCACCATTCACCATTCACTAAAAGAGGAACGAGTTGAAGAAGAGGCGCGTGGTCGAGCGCCAGATGGCGCGGAAGTTCGGGTCTTCCGCGAAGAGGACGACGTGGCCGCGCCCCGCCGGCTCGTCGATGACGTAGGCCGTGCCGCGCAGCAGTTGCTCCGTCGTCGGCCAGATGAAGCCCGCGACGTGGAGCGGCCGCGCCGTGTCGGCCGAGAAGACGACCGCGTTCGTCCCCTCCTTCGAGGGGCGGAAGAAGTAGCCGGAGGCCACGAGCACGGGCAGAGTCTCCTGCTCGTAGCCGTACGTGAGCGGGGTGCGCCGGTCTATCGCGGCGCGGAAGATGGCGCCGGGCACCGCCTCGGGCACGCGCCCGGGCCGCGCGGAGGGCGACGCAATCGGCGGCAGGTCGGGCGGCGCGCCCTCCATCTTCTCAGTCTGCGCGGAGGAGACTTTCGCCTGCTCGGGCGTCGAGGCGGCGGGCTGCCTCGTCTGCCGGCCGCGCGCGCGCGCCGCCGGTCGGGCGTTCGAGCCGGCGGCCTCCTCTTCCTCCTCAGTGTCCGCGGGCGAAGGGCTGGGGGCGGGCTTCGGCTCCGCGGCGGGGGCGTCGGACTTCTGTTCGTCTTCGTCGCTGCCGACGAGGCGCGCGGAGGTGAAGTTCACGTCCTTGAGCGCGCCGAAGACGGCCGCGCCTTTGACGAGGACGAGCGTGCCGCCGCGCTCGACCCAGCCGCGCAGTGTGTCCACGCCGTCCTTGCCGAAGCGCGCGAAGTACGTGCCGGCCGAGCCGTCCGGCAGGATGACGACGTTGTAGTTGTCGAGCTTCGCGTTCTTGATTCCCTCAATCGTCATCGGCGTGAAGTCCACGCCCATGCGGTCGAACGTCCACCACATCGCGCCGTAGCCGGTCGTGCTCACGGCGTCGTCGGCCGCGACGACGATCTTGGGCCTCCTGAGACTCACGACCGTCTCCGACCCGACGCCCGTCTCGCCCGTGTCTGGAAAGCCCGTGCCGACGGCCGTCACGTCCACGCCCGTCTCGCGCGCGAGCTGCGCGATGCGCTCGTGCAGACTCTCCGGGTTGCGCGAGACGCGCGCCACCACCGTCCCGCGCGGCCAGTCGCGCCCGCCCGCGTTCAGGGTCTTCGTCGAGACCGCGAGCTTGAAACCCTCGCGCAGCAGGCGGAAGACGAGCGAGGCCGCGCCGTTCCTCTCATACGGGATGACGTATGCGACCTGCGCGCGCCCCGTCACGCCGCCCGGCCGGATGAGAGGTGAGCCGAGCACGTAATAAGGCAGTTCCGGGTGCGCGTAGCTGACGACGCCTGGCTCCGGCTCGGTGCGCAGGACGGGCATCGTCTGCGGCGGCAGAGTCACGGGCGAGCCCTGCACATCGGAGTCGTCTTCCGTCCAGTAAGCCTCGACGCCGAAGGCAAGCGGGAGCGACCAGGAGGTGATGTCGTAGAAGCCGTACTCCTCCTTCGCGGCGCTGCGGCCGCGGCGCTCGTTGCGCGCGAAGCGCGCGAGCTGTTCGCGCTGGAACGCCTCGTCCTGCGGCGTGTGGACTTCGAGCAGAGATTTCGCGACGCGCTTGGAGGGCTGCGCGAGGTCTACGACGTAAGCGCCCGCGGGGAAGTCGCGCGTCGCGGCCGGCGAGTCCTTGCTGGAATAGTCGTGCGCGCGCGCAGAGCGGAAGGGCGCCGTCGTCCGTCTGACTTCGACGCCCGCGCGCAGAAGATTTTCGACCAGCTCGGCGGCGCGGCCGGGGTCGCGGCCGGGGAGGATGACGAAGCGGCGGACGCGCCCCGTCCGCCCCTCTTCAATCGCCGTCCGCTTGAACTCGTAGAAGTCGCGCAGGCGCGCCTCGCGGTTGGAAGCCGCCGTGGCGAGCGTCGTCAAAGAGGCGACGAAGTGCTTGGCGATGCCCGAACGAAGCGTGACGATGGTCTCGTCGTCGCGCTTCCAACGGAGCCCCTTCCAGCCGCCCCCGTCCGTCTCGTAGGTCATGCCGGTCGCGCCCTGCAAGGCGGGCCACGAGTCCCAGTAGCCGGGGTAGAAGAGGTCGAACACGTCGCGGACGTAGAAGTCCCAGTTGCGCTGGTCGAACTGCGCGGCGTTGGCGCGGCCGAACGCGGAGAGCCAGCGCTCGGTCTGCTCGGGCGGCAGGTTCGGGTTGACGGGCAGCGCCGCGGGCGGGAAGAAGAACTGCGAGGGCTGGCCGTGGTGATCCACGGCGACCTGCGGGTTCCATTCGAGGAAGGCGCGCTGCATGTTGCGCGTCTCGACCTGCGAGGTGGCGACGTTGTCGCGGTTGAGGTCGAAGCGGTAGCGGTTGACGCGGCCGTAGACCGACCACGGCTCTTCGTGCTCGGCGGCCGAGGGCTCGGGGTCGCCGACGCCGAAGGAGTTGTACCAGGTGACAAAGCGCTCGTGCCCGTCGGGGTTGGCGCAGACGTTGATGAGCGCCACGCTGTTCTTCAGGATGTCGAGCGTCGCCGGCTCGTCCGACGCGGCGAGCTGGTAGAGCACCTGCATCATCGCCTCGAACGAGGCCGACTCGTTGCCGTGGATGGTGTACTGGAGCCAGAGCGCGACCGGGGTGTTTGAGATGAGGCGCTGCGCCTCCTCCTGCGAGAGCGTGCGCGGGTCGCTCAACCGTTTCAGGTTCGCCTTGATCTCTCCGAGCCGCGCGATGTTCTCGGGCGCCGAGACGGCGACGAGGTGCTGCATCCGGTACTCGTTCGTGAGCCCCATGTCGAAGACGCGCACGCGGTCGGGCGCGGCCTGCGCGATGGCGTCGATGACGCGCTCCATCAACGCGTAGTTGGTGTGGAACTCGCCCACGTCGTAGCGCAGCAGGCTCTGCGGGCGGGGCACCTGCTCGCGGTAGGGGCCGCGCGCGTAGAAGTCGAAGCGCCCGCCGGGCTCGACGCGGTCTTGGGCCGTGGCCGGCGGGCAGAGGGCTGTGAGGAGCAGCAGCAGCGCGAGCGTTGCGCGCGTGCGGGCGTTCTTCGTCATGGCTGGCGCGTGGTCTTCTCTTTCGGCCGTGTGTGTGTTAAAGACAGCGGCGATATTAACCCGCCGCCCGCGGCGCGGGAAAGGGGAGTTCGAGCATGACGGACGCAGACTACACGACCAGCACGCAGGGCGAGGGGCGCTGCCCGCGCTGTGACGCCGGCCCGCTCAAGGCCTGGTACGAGCTGAGCGAGGAGGAGCGCGAGGTGGCGGCGCGCCTCCCGGCCTCCGCCGACTTCACACAGGCCGAGCGTGCCGCCCGCCACCTCTTCTGCACCCGCTGCTGGTTCGAAGAGACCTCCGGCGCGCCGCGCAACGCATGAGCGCCGCCTTCACCGAGGAGATTTGTGATGGATTACAAGACTATCGCGGAGTGGTCGGGCTGGCCCGTCATCGTAGCCGTCATCCTCGCCGGCGGCGGCTACGCCTTCTGGCTGCTGAGCCAGCGGATTGAGCGCCTCAAAGAAGTTAATACGAATCTCGAAAAGGAGCGGGCCTGGGACGGCAGTTACTCATGTGAGAGGTGCGCGCTCAAGGTAGTCTCGCCGCCCTTCGGAGAGTCGGTGCCTCGTTCCTTTCGTATCAACGGGACGTTCGAACGGCTGCCGGAGGGGGCCACCGTCTGGGTGTGCGTCGTCGAGGGTGAGGGAAAGCACCGCCAGTATTGGCCTCAAGGTGATACTGCCAAGATTGACAGGCTGAGCCGAACCTGGCACGCGAGGGTGAATTGGCTAGGGGGCAAAGCGGGCGACATCCACGAGGTGGTCGTGGTGCTGGCCGGAGAAGATGGACAGGCTCTTATTGCTTACTACCTTAAGGCGGGAGAGGAGAATCATCCTAAGTGGGTCGGCATTACCCACCTGACTCGGGACATGAAGGAGTGCGTATCCCATAAGGTCATATTTAACGGGCAGGAAGTGGCGTGACCGTCGCTGACGCGACGTGGCTGAATCTCGGGCACCCCAACCCGGCCTTGAAAGGCCGGGCTACATTCAGACGCCGCTGACGCGGCGTCAGGAGAGACGCGACGTGTGGAGCGCCTTGAAGTTTCTGCTCGACCGCGCGAGCGCGGACGCGTGGCAGTTGATCGTGGCGGTCGCGCTGTGCCTGCTCTTCCCCGCGCTGGCGGCGTTGGCGTTGTGGCCGGCGGGCGAGGCCGGGGTGGGCTTGCGGTTGTTGAAGGGGTTCGGGGTCTTCTGGGTCTCGGTGTTCGTCGTGTACCTCGTGGCGGCGTGGGTGCAAAGGCGACTGCGCGTCGACCTGTACTCGCACCCGGACGCGTTCGTCTTGTCGAACCTGCTCGCGAGCGGCGCGCTCATGCTCGGCTGGACGGCGTTCGCCGCGCTCTCCGTGCAGGGAGCGGCGGCGGCCGCGGGGCTCTGGCTGAAGGGCGCGCTCTACCTGCTGGGGCTTCTGTCGGGCGTGGTGGCGTGTCAGGTGTTGGGTTCGTTCTACACCGGCCACGTCTACAGGCTCGCGTGCCTCGTCGTCGCGTGCGCGGGCTTCATCCTGTTCGCCGCCTGGCCGGCGCCGGCGCGCGCGGCGTTCGGGTGGCTGTTTTGACGAAGGAGAAACCTACTTGAGACGAACACTGTGCCTCGCCTTCTTCGCCCTCGCGCTGCTCCCCTTCTCCGTAAAGGCCGCGCCGGACTTCGACACGCTCGACGAGGCCGAGCGCAAAATCCCCGTCGCGCTCTTCGTCGGCACGCGCGACCAGTTCTTCCCCGTCTCCTCCGTCCGCGCCACGCGCGACGCCTTCACGAAACGCGGCTTCACGGCCGAGCTGACCGAAATCCCCAACCAAGACCACGACTACTACAAGATTTCGGCGAACATCAACGCGAAGGCCTGGGCCTTCCTCAAACAGCACAAACTCGCGGCCGAGGCGCGCTACAAGGAGCACCACTTCAAATAGCGCCGGGGCGGGCGTACAAATTGGTCTTGATTTATCCGCGATTCCGAGTATCATCTGATTCCGCTTCCCCCGCTTCCGCTCCCAAACTGAACCCTCGCCGACGCTCCTTTAGCAGACCCGCGCCCGGAGGTGTTTCACAAGATGAAGAGGATGCTCTGCGGCTTCGCGTTCGCACTGCTGGCCGCCGCCCTGCTCGCGCCCTCGGCCGCGCCGACGACGGCCGCCGACGACCCGCTGTCGGCGGTCATCAAGCAGGACGGCAACACCGTCTCGCTCGACCTGCGTTTCGACCGGAAGCGGCGGAACACCGTCCAGCACGTCCTCTCCTTCCTCGACTACGGGGCGAACGGCTACGCCACGGGCTTCGTCGTCGGCGACCGCCTGGTGATGACGGCCTACCACGTCGTCTCGGGCCAGTTGAGCGCCTCGAAGAAGGCGCAGCTCGGCTTCGGCCCGAAGGACGAGCTGGAGGTGAAGGCGTTCGTCAACGGCTGCCAGGCGCAGGTCTTGCGCGTAGACGAGGAGGCAGACCTCGCGCTGCTGCGCGTCTGCCGCACGCCGCGGCGGACGGCCGCGCCCGCCTTCCAGGCGAGCCTGAGCGAGGACGAACGCCTCCTCCTCATCGCGCGCCCGAACGGCGAGAAGAGCGTCCGGCGCGGGCAGTTCTCCGGCCCCTACAACTTCCGCGGCAAGCAGTACTGGGCGGCGCGCATCGACGGCCACGACGGCTTCTCGGGCAGCCCCGTCTACAACGACCGCGCGCAGATCGTCGGCGTCTTCAGCGGCTACGACTGGGAGCGCAAGCTCGGCGTCATCAGCCCCGGCGAGCGCGCCCAGAAGCTCCTCGAAGAGTACAGCAACGACAAGGGAAGTGGGGACGGGGACAAGCAGTAAGGATTTGTTTGAGAAGCCCCGAAGGGGCGAGATGAAAAAGCCAGGGGCAGAGCGAAGGCGCAAGCCCGAGCGCCGCCCCTGGTAATGTCGTGATAAATATTTTGAGCCCCGAAGGGGCGGAATAACGGTCGATGTTATTCCGCCCCTTCGGGGCTCATGTGAATCTTCGAATTGCTTTCCAGGGGCGTTGCCCCTGGCTATCTCATAACGCCCCTTCGGGGCTTCTCAAGCGGACGTGATTCTCTCGTACGCGGCGCGGACGGCGGCCATGCGTGCGGCGAGTTCCCTGGTGAGTTCGGCGGGCGAGTCGTAGCCGGCGCGGCGGGCGAGGTCGCGGAGGACGGGGTGGTCTTGCGCCGCGGGCAGGCGCGTCGAGCGGCCGGCGAGCAGGCGCAGCTCGTGGTCGAGCCGGCGCAGCAGCACGTAGCCCTCACACAACGCCTCGTAATCCTCCTCGGACAAAGAGCCTGCTTCGCGCAGCCGTTTGAGCGTCGCGCCCGTCGAGCGGTCTTCGCCCGCGTCGGGCTGCCGGTCGCGCAGTTGCAGGTAGCGTGCGGTGAAGTACACGTCGAGCATCCCGCCCGCGCCGTACTTGATGTCCGTCCCGCGCGCGGCCCCCTTCTCCCTCTCAAGCCTTTCGCGCACGCGCCGCGTCTCCGCCGCGAGGAGTGAAGCGTCCGCCGCCGCCGCGCCCTCGTGCACGGCCGCGCGCGCGCGCGCTTCGACCAGGCGGCCGAACTCCTGGTCGCCCGCCACCGCGCGCAGCTTGACGTGCGCCAGCCACTCCCACACGCCCGCGCGCCCGCGCACGTACTCGACGAACGCGCGCGAGGAGGAGGCGAGCGGCCCGTTCTTCCCGTCGGGCCTCAGCCTCAAGTCCAGGCGGTAGAGCGAGCCGTCGCGCGTGAGGCTTGAGAGCGCGTTGACCAGCAGCTCGACCATGCGCGCGTAAGCCTGCTCGCACGTCAGACCTCTAATTGGCGAAGGCACCTCCTCGTCGTAGACGAGCACGAGGTCGAGGTCGGAGCCGTAGTCCATCCCGCCGCTCGCGAGCCTCCCCAAGCCCAGGGCGGCGAGCCGCGGCCCCGCCGCCAAGCGGCCGTAGCGCCGCGCCAGCTCGCGCCGCGCGACCAGCAGCCCGACGTTGATGCTCGCCGCGGCGAGCGAGGTCTGGAGCGCGTTCGACTCCTGCAAAGTCAGCTCGCCCGCCGCGTCGCGCGCGCCCAGCTCGACGACGAGGTGCGTCCACGCGCGGCGCAGCGCGGCCAGTTCGCCCCGGAGCGTCGTCTCGCCGTCCACGGCCGCGCGCAAAAGCGCACGCTGGTCGCGCGCGAGAACTACCGCGGCCGGCGTCGCGACCGAAGTGATGAGCGCGGGGTTCGTCGTCAAGACCTCGCCGAAGAACTCGGACGCGCCGCACAGCCTGACGAGGTTCCGCAGCGCCGTCGTCGAGAAGCCTTCGCCGCCGGTCGTCTTCGCGAGCGAAGCGCCGACGCGCGCCGCGAGCGAGAGCGCGCGCCGCCTGTTCTGAGAGCGCGCCGCCTCCTCGCGCAGGAGCCGTTCGACCTCTTCGGCCGCGGGCGGCTCGTCGCCCGCGCGCGCGAGTTTTTCAGCGAAGACGGCCGCCGCCGCGCGCACGTTCAAGTCCTCGGCCGTGTCGGCCGGCTCGGGCTGTGTCGGAGTTTGAGTTTGAGACGTTGCCGCCTGAGACTCGACGGCGACCGTGTCCGACGTGTCCGACGTGTCCGACTTCGACGGAGCCGAGTCCCCTTCCCGGCGACTCTCATCCTCGACGTCGAAGACGCGCGTGAAGGCGCGGCTCACGGCCGAGGTGTGGCGTCGGAGCGCCTCGTCGAACTCTCCCACGGCGTGCTCGGGCGCGAAGTGCATGCGGCGCGCGAGCAGCGCGCGCCGCTGCGGGTCTTCCGGGACGGTGTGCGTCTGCAGGCCCTGCTCCATCTGCAGGCGGTGCTCGACCGTGCGCAGGAAGTTGTAGGCTTCGGACAGCTCGCCGCGCTCGCGCTCTTCGATGAGTCCGCGGTCTGCGAGGCGTCCGAGCGAGATGAGCGTGTGCGGCGCTTGCAGCCACGGGTCGCGCCCGCCGTGCGCGAGCTGGAGCGCCTGCGCGATGAACTCGATCTCGCGGATGCCGCCGCGCCCTAACTTGACGTTGAAGCCGCGCGACTCCTCGGCGTGGAAGCGGTCGATCTTCTGCTTGGCGAGCCGCACGTCGGCGAGCGCCTGCCCGACGGTCTGCTCCCGACGGTAGACGCGGTCGCGGACGCTTTCGGCGAAACGCGCGAACAGCCCCTGCGACCCCGCGGCCGCGCGCGCGCGGATGAGCACCTGCAGCTCCCAGGCGTGCGCCTTCTCGCGGTAGTAGCGCAGGGCCTCTTTGAGCGAGACGGCGAGCGCGCCGTCCCGCCCGTGCGGCCTCAAACGTAAATCGACCCTGTAGGCGGCGCCCTCGCCGGCGGGGCTGCCGACGATGCGCGTGACGCGCTCGGCCAGGCGGACGAAGAACTCGCGGTTGGTCGTCGCGCCGCGCTCGCCCGCGCCGGAGGTCTCGCCGTCTTCGGAGTAGAGGAAGAGGAGGTCTATGTCGGAAGAGTAGTTCAGCTCGCGCGAGCCGAGCTTGCCGAGCGCGACGACCGTCACGTCGGCCGTCGTCTTCCGCCCCCGGGCGTCCGTGCACTGCGGCGCGCCGTAGAGGTTCTCAAGCTCCTGCCGCGCGAGCGAGAGGGCGTGGACGAGCGCGGCGTCGGCGAGGTTGGAAAGCTCCTCGGTCGTCTCGACGAGCGTCGTCGCGTGGCGTATGTCGTGGAGGTAGACGCGCAGAAGCTCGCGGCGGCGGAAGCGCGCGAGCTGCACCTGCGGCGACACCTGCGTGTGCGTGAGCGCGAAGCGCGCCAGGGACTCGCGCAGCTCTTCGGTCGCGCGCACGCGCGCGTCGGAGCGTTCGCGCGCGAGCCAGGTCAAGTAGTCGGGGTTCTGTTCGAGCGTCGTGCCCAGCAGGGGGCTCCACGCCGCGAGCGCGAGCGCGTCGGCCAGCAGGCCGCCGTCGCGCGCGAAGGCGCGGGCCGCGCGCGCGTGCGAAGCGGTGACGCGCTCGTAGAAGAGGCGCGCGCCCTCCGGGTCGGGCAGCTCGCGGACGAGTGATTCGGTTTTTTCGTACGGCGCCGGCAAGGTTTTGATATATTACGCGGCCGCCGACGGCGTAGGCCAGACCCGCGCCACAGTCTCGGACGAAATCGCTGACCGCCGGCGGAGGTCGGGCCGGCAAGGAGGAACCGCATGAAGAGAGTCGCACTCGTCATTTCGGTCGCCGCGGCGGCGCTGCTCGCGGCGGCGCTCGCCTACGGCGCGGCCGCGCCGGCGACGAAGACGCACCAGTTCCGCTGCACGGACAAGAACACGTCCCTCTACTTCCTCGTCTACGAGCGGGACGGGAAGCTCGACGGTGGACACCTGTACGTCGAGAACATGCAGGTCGGCGTGCTCACGGCCGAGTGGGCCGGCACCGGCGTCATCAACGCCAAGCTGGCCGGCAACACCGCCAACAACATCTCCTTCCACCTCCACCGCACCCTCAAGAAAGTCCTCGTCGTCAACTCCTCCACCCCGCAGCGCGTCGAGGTCTGCGCGGCGGACTATAAGTACCAGTAGGCAGTAGGCAGATGGCAGTAGGCAGTTAAGACAAAAGACATCCCGAAGGAATCGGGGGCGGCGAGTTGAGAAGCTCGCCGCCCCCGATTCCTTCGTCTGCATTCGCAAATGGCAAACTGCCTACTGCCGTCTGCCTACTGCCTACTTCTCTTAAATATCAAAGTAGAGCGAGTACTCCAGCGGGTGCGGGCGCATCCGCATGGGGTTGATCTCCTTCTCGCGCTTGTAGCTGATCCAGCGGTCGATGAGCTGCGGCGTGAAGACCTCGCCTTTGAGCAGGAACTCGTGGTCGTTCTCCAGAGCCTTGAGCGACTCGTCGAGCGAGCCGGGCAAGGAGGGGACGTTCTTCAGCTCCTCGGGCGCGAGGTCGTAGATGTCCTTGTCGAGCGGCTCGCCCGGGTCGATGCGGTTCTGCACGCCGTCGAGGCCGGCCATCAGCATCGCCGAGAAGGCGAGGTACGGGTTGCAGGACGGGTCGGGCGGACGGAACTCCAGGCGCTTCAGCTTCGGGTTGGTCGAGAACATCGGGATGCGGATGGCCGCCGAGCGGTTCCGCGCCGAGTAGGCCAGGTTCACGGGGGCCTCGAAGCCCGGCACCAGCCGCTTGTAGCTGTTCGTCGTCGGCGCGGCGAAGGCCACGACCGCCGCCGCGTGCTTGAGCAGGCCGCCGATGTACCAGCGCGCCGTGTCGGAGAGGCCGGCGTAGCCGTCGCCCGCGAACAGAGGCTTCTCGTCCTTCCAGAGCGACTGGTGGCAGTGCATGCCGGAGCCGTTGTCGCCGTACATCGGCTTCGGCATGAACGTCGCGGCCTTGCCGTACTGGTGCGCGACGTTGCGGACGACGTACTTGAAGATCTGCAGGTTGTCGGCCGTCCCCAGCATCGTCGAGAAGCGGAAGTCTATCTCGCACTGGCCGGCGGTGGCGACCTCGTGGTGGTGGCACTCGACCGTGATGCCGCAGTCCTCGAGCGTCAGCGAAATCTCGGAGCGCAAATCACTCAGAGAGTCGGCCGGCGGGACGGGGACGTAGCCCTCCTTGTTGCGGATGCGGTAGCCGAGGTTCGGGCCGCGGAAGTCGTCCTCGCCGCGCCCCGAAGACCAGATGCCCTCGTCGGAATGAATGCGGTAGCCAGAGTGGTGCGGCTCGTTGTTGACCTCGACGCCGTCGAAGACGAAGAACTCGGCCTCGGGGCCGAAGTTGACCGTGTCGGCGATCCCCGTGAACTTGAGGTAGCTCTCGGCGCGCTGCGCGACCGAGCGCGGGTCGAGGCCGTAGCCCTCCTTCGTGATCGGGTCGACCGCGTTGGCGATGAGGACGAGCGTCGGCTCCTCGGCGAACGGGTCCAGGAAGACGCGGTTCGGGTCGGGGATGAGCAGCATGTCCGACTCGTGGATCGAGGCCCAGCCGCGCAGTGAGGAGGCGTCGAAGCCGAAGCCGTCCTCGAAAGAGCCTTCGTCCAGCTCGTGCAAGGGGAAGGTCAGGTGGTGCCAGGCCCCGACGAGGTCTGTGAAACGTACCGAGACGAACTTCGCCTCGTGGTCTTCGGAATACTTCAAGACCGCTTTTGCGTCCATAATCTCTCCTGAAAGTGCGTTTTAAGGGGGTGGAAGGTGCCGGCCGCCTCTGCTCGGCGGCCTCCGTGCGGCGGAAAAGAGAGCTGGCGGTCGTTCATCAAAGCAGGTCAAGCCGCCCTGAAAGGCTGGCATTATAGCCGCGCCCCCGCGGCCGCCGTCAAGCGCCTGCGGGCCGCAGGCCGCACGGCGCGGCCGGTGCGTTTTTCGGCCGCGCCGCCTAAACCTTTCGCGTACGTCGTTTAGCCCAGGAGCGTACGCACCCGGCCCGAAAAAAATAGTTTTTGACCGCCCCACTCCTTTTCTGTTAAATTGCGCCATTAAGCAAGTCCAATCCAGTTGCTTCAGACCCACGAGAGCCCTACGAGGAGGCCGAGACCCCCGCTTACTTTGTCTAAAGCATGCGAACCCGCAGGGAGGCAGGAGAGCTAGAAGTTGACCACGGCCATCGAACAGACGCTTGAGACCTACGGCATAGAGAACTGGGGGGCCGGCTACTTCGGCATCAATCGTAAAGGCAACCTCGTCGTCCACCCTTCCGACTCCGACCAGAACCGCGCGGCCGACGTGCGCGAGATCATCGACGACCTCCGCCGCCGCGGCATCCAGACGCCGGTGCTGCTGCGCTTCCCGCAGCTCATCGCCGGCCAGGTCAGAAAACTCCAGAGGGCCTTCCGCAACTCCATCCGCGAGTACGAGTACCAGGGCTCGCACATGTGCGTCTACCCGATGAAGGTCAACCAGAACCGGGCGGTCGTCGAGGAGTACCTGCGCGAAGGCGTGCGCTACGACTTCGGACTCGAGGCCGGCTCGAAGGCGGAGCTGTACGGCGCGCTCGCGATGGAGCAGTCGGCCGAGAGCCTGCTCGTCCTGAACGGCTTCAAGGACGAGGAGTTCATCGAGCTGGCCTTCCTGGGCGCGCGCTCGGGCAAGCGCGTCGTCATCGTCATCGAGAAGCTGAACGAGCTCGACCACGTCCTGCGCATGGCCGACCGCTTCGACGACGGCGACCTGCCGATGGTCGGCCTGCGGGTGAAGCTCTACTCGAAAGGCTCGGGGCGCTGGGAGAAGTCCGGCGGCGAGGCCGCGAAGTTCGGGCTCACCACGACCGAGATGCTGGAGACCATCCGGCGGATGCAGGAGGCGGGGCGCATAGACATGCTCAAGCTCCTGCACTTCCACATCGGCTCGCAGCTCACCGACATCAAGCGCATCAAGAACGCGATGAAGGAGGCCGCGCGCGTCTACGCCAAGATCGTCCAGATGAAGGTGCCCGTCGACCTCCTGGACGTGGGCGGCGGGATGGCGGTCGACTACGACGGCTCGAAGACGGCGTTCGACTCCTCGGCCAACTACACGGCGCAGGAGTTCGCCAACGACGTCGTCTACACGATCATGCAGGTCTGCGACGACGAGAACGTCCCGCACCCGACCATCATCCAGGAGTCGGGCCGCTACCTCTCGGCCTACCACGCCATCCTCGTCACGAACGTGCTGGCGGAGATCGAGACGGTCGTCGAGGACATCACGCCCATCGAGGTCGACGACGACGACCCGCAGGTCGTCACCGAGCTGGCCGATTTGCGCGAGAACATCACGGTCAAGAACTACCGCGAGTTCTACCACGACGCGTTGGAGCACCGCGACGAGCTGTTCACGCTCTTCAACCTCGGGCTCATCAGCCTGGAAGACCGCGCGAAGGGCGAGGTGCTCTTCTGGGACGTGTGCGAGCGCGCGGACAAGCACGCGCAGCTCGCCAAGTACGTCTCCGAAGAGTTCACAGAGCTGCGGCGACTCCTGCGCGCGAAGTACCTGACGAACTTCTCGGTCTTCCGCTCGGTGCCCGACCACTGGGCCTTAGACCAGCTCTTCCCCATCATCCCCATCCACCGTCTGAACAAGGCCCCCACGGAGTACGCCACGCTCTGCGACATCACCTGCGACTCGGACGGCGTCGTGGACAAGTTCGTCGACCTGCACGACGTGAAGCAGGTGTTGGAGCTGCACCAGGTCAGCGAGGACGAGCCGTACTACATCGCCCTGATGCTGGTCGGCGCCTACCAGGAGGTGATGGGCAACAACCACAACCTCTTCGGCGCGCCGAACGAGGCGCACATCCACATCGACGACGACGGCTACCTGATCAAGAAGGTCGTCAAGGGCACGACCGTCGGCGAGGCGCTCTACCGCGCGCGCTACGAGCGCGGCCAGCTCCACGAGGGCTTCCGCCGCATCGTCGCCCAGCGCGTCAAGCGCGGCGAACTCTCCGAGGCCGCCGCCGCCGAGATGATCGAACTCTACGAGTCGCGCTTCAACGCCTACACCTACCTCGCCGTCAACGGCGAGCCCGAAGAGAAGCGGCGCAAGCGGTGAATAGTGAATAGTAAATGGTAAATGGTGAATAGGCGCTGCCGCGTTCCCTCCACCATTCACTATTCACCATTTACCATTTACCCAAAGGATCAAAAATGGTTACCCAACGTAAACCGCGAGCCACGAAGTATCTCACCGCCCCGATCCGCCCCGTGCAGGTAGACCGCGACCGCTCCGTGGCGGGGCTGCTGGAGAAGATGGAGGGGGCGGGCCTCGGCGGCCGCCAGCTCGCGGAGGCGCACCGCATCTGGCTCGACATGCTCGGCGACAACACGACCGTGGTCGTCGCCGCCAACGGCGCGCTCATCCCGGCGGGGATGCGTCGGCTCCTCGCCTACGTCATCAAGAACCGCTTCGTGGACGTGATGGTCTGCTCGGGCGCGATGCTCTTCCAGGACTTGCACGAGACGCTCGGCCGCCAGCACTTCCAGGCGCACCCCTCGATGACCGACGCCGAGCTGGAGGCGTCGCAGATCACGCGCATGTGGGACGTGCTGGCGAGTGAGGAGGAGTACAGCGAGGCGAACGAGTGGGTCGGCGGCTTTACGAACCAGCTCGACCAGGCGCGCGCCTACTCGACGCGCGAGTTCCTGCACCTGCTCGGGCGCGAGCTGGCCGAGATCGCCACCGACGACGGCATCCTGACCTCGGCCTACAAGGCGCGCATCCCCGTCTTCTGCCCGACCATCTCCGACAGCTCGATCACGGTCGGCATCGCCGGCGCGCGCTTCGAGAAGAAGAACTCCTTCTGCTTCGACCTCGCGCAGGACACGCTCGACCTGATGCAGATCGGGGCGCGCTCCCGCGTGACCGGCGTCATCAACCTCGGCGGGGGGACTTCGCGCAGCTACGTGCAGCAGATGGAGTCCGCCTCCGAAATTATCAAGACCCCGGCGCGCGGTCACAAGTACGCGATTCAAATCTCGACCGAGTGCGGCGCGCACGGCGGCCGCACGAGCCCCAACACCGACGACGAGTCGCTCGTCTTCGGCAAGCTCGCCCGCGGAGCCGCCACGGCCTACGTCTCCTGCGACCCGACCATCGCGCTCCCCATCCTCGTCACCGCCCTCTCCCAGACGGCCGCCAAATACATGAAGGGCCGCAAGCGCCCCAACTTCACCTTCATGGGCAAAGACCTGACGGTCGAAGTGCCTTAGGAAGATTAGTAGGCAGTAGGCAGATGGCAGTAGGTAGTTAAGACCAAAGCTGGTCTGAAAGAATCTGAGGCGACGGGTTGCGAATCCCGCCGCCTCAGATTGTTTCGAACACGTTCTCTTCCGGCGAACTGCCTACTGCCTACAAACTTGTCTCGCACACCCTCTGCTTCTAAACTGTCGGCATGTCTGAATCAGCGAACCTTCCGATGAACTTCGGCGGCATCGACGACGAGGAGTTGTCGAGTTTTGAGAACGCGCGCGTGGTCGTGTGGCCGGTCTCCTACGAGGGGACGGTCTCGTATGGCGGGGGCACGGGCGAGGGGGCGATGGCGGTCGTGGACGCATCGCGCAACATGGAGTTGTACGACGAGGAGACCGACGCCGAGGTCTACCGGCTGGGGCTACACACGACCGACGTGACGCCGCCGGCCGAGACGCCCGAGGCGATGATGAAGACGCTCTTGACGCGGGCGCGCGAGCTCGTCGGCGCGGGCAAGTTCGTCTGCATGATCGGCGGCGAGCACTCCGTCAGCGGCCCCGTCATCCAGGCGCACGCCGAACGTTATGAGAACCTCTCGGTCTTGCAGATCGACGCGCACGCAGACCTGCGCGACACGTACGACGGCACGCCGCACTCGCACGCCTCCATCATGGCGCGCGTCGTCCGCGACCTGAAGCTCCCGGCGGTGCAGGTCGGCATCCGCTCCATCTCCGCCGAGGAAGCGCGCTCGCTCGACCAGTTCCCGACGCACATCTACTGGGCGAAGGACATCGCCGGCCGGACGGACTGGTGGGAGGAGGCCGTCAGCCACCTCACCGAAAACGTCTACCTGACGATAGACATCGACGGCCTCGACCCCTCGCTCGTCGCGCAGACGGGGACGCCGGAGCCGGGCGGTCTCGGCTGGTACGAGGTGCTCGGCCTCATCCGCACGCTCGCGCGCTCGCGCCGCGTGGTCGGGATGGACTTGACCGAGTACTCCTACGTCGAGGGCTTCAGCGCCTCGGCCTTCCTCTGCGCGAAGCTCATCTACAAGTCGCTCTCCTACATCTTCGAGTCCGAGACCGAGCGCGTCCGCGGCGGCCGCGCCTCCGGTGCCGGCGCGTAGATGTATCGGAAGAGAATTTTCACCACAGAGACACAGAGGCACAGCTTGTTGCTTTAGCTCTCAACAAGCTGTGCCTCTGTGTCTCTGTGGTGAAAAACTTCTTGACTTCCCCTCAAGCTGCGTGTGAAATCGCCCCATGCTTAAAGGCAAGGGCACACGCTTCCCTCCCTGGTAAGTCCTCCCCGCAGAGGCTAACCCGACCGCGGCCGAGAGGCGCGGCGCACCTGGTGGTGCGCGCGTTTCGACAAAGCTGCGGCGCTCGCTCGCCCGCTCGGTGATTCCTCCGCCGCAGCCTCGACGTTTTCAGCCGCTCACGCAAGAGAACGTCAAGGCTTCCGCGGAAAAAGGAGAATCACCGTTCATGTCTTCGTGGTCGAAAACGTTCGCGCCCGCGCGGCGCGGCCTGCCCCTCTTCGTCCTCACGCTGCTCGCCGTGGAGTTTCTGGACGAGGTCGTCTTCGGTCTGCGCGAGGCCGCCTGGCCGCTGATGCGCGACGACCTGCGTCTGACGTACACGCAGGTCGGGGTCGTCCTGAGCGTGCCGCCCGTCGTCGGCCACGTCGTCGAGCCCGTGCTCGGCATCCTCGGCGACGTTTGGCGCAGGCGCGCGCTCGTCGTCGCGGGCGGCTTGGGCTTCGCCGCGGGGACGCTGCTCGTCGGCCTGAGCACTGGCTTCGCGCTCCTGCTCGCGGCGTCTATCCTCTCGAACCCGACGTCGGGCGCCTTCATCGGTCTGTCGCAGGCGACGCTGATGGACGCCGCGCCCGAGCGGCGCGAGCAGAACATGGCGCGCTGGGCGCTGGCCGGCTCGGTCGGCAACTCGGTCGGGCCGGCGGCAATCGCCGCGTGCGTGTGGGCCGGTCTGAGCTGGCGCTGGGGCTTCATCGCGGCGGGCGTCCTGATGCTTCTCTCGGTCGCGGCGGCGTGGCGCCAGCCGTTCGAGACGCCCGCGGCCTCTGACGGCGAGCGGACGCGCGCGGCGCTCGTGAAGGGGTTGCGCGAGGCGCTGCGCGCGCTCCGCAGGCGGGCGGTGCTGCGCTGGCTCGTGCTCCTGCAGTTGGGCGACTTCACGTACGACATACTGCGAGGCTTCCTCGCGCTCTACTTCGTGGACGTGGTGGGCGCGGGGCGCGTCGGAGCGGCGCTCGCCGTCGCGGTCTGGACGTGGGTGGGGCTGGCGGGCGACTTCGCGTTGGTGCCGCTGCTCGAACGCGTGCGGGGCCTGAGGTACCTGCGCGTGAGCACGGCGGTCGTGATGTTGCTCTTCCCCTCGATGCTTCTGGCCGAAGGGTTCTCGACGAAGCTGTTGCTGCTCGGGCTGCTCGGGTTCGCGAACGCGGGCTGGTACGCGATCCTGAAGTCGAAGCTCTACGACGAACTGCCCGGGCAGAGCGGGACGGTGGCGATGGGCCTGGGGAACGTCTTCGGGCTGGCGGGCAGCCTCTTCCCGCTCGCGCTCGGCGCTTTCGCCGAGCGCTACGGCCTCGGCCCGATGATGTGGCTGCTCGCGCTCGGGCCGGCGGCGCTGCTGACGGGGCTGTTGACGGTGAAGGAGAAGTAGTAGGCAGATGGCAGTAGGCAGTTAAGAGCCTCGCCGTCGAGACTTCGATCTCATCTTTCGACCCCCTTCACGCGGAGCGTACTGCCTACTGCCATCTGCCTACTGCCTACTGCCTTCGTCGAGCATGTCGCGGATTTCGTCGTCGGAGGGGCGTTCGAGGTTCGAGTACCAGAGGCCGACGTGGCCGAAGGGTAGGGGCGTGTGGAGGCAGACGAACTCTTCGACGGCGTTTGAGACTTCCCTCAGCGCGTCCGCGTCCGCCACGGGCGCGGCGGCGACGACGCGCGCGGGCCTGCGCGGGCGGAGAGCGCGCAGCGCCGCGAGCATCGTCGAGCCTGTGCGGACGCCGTTGTCGACGAGGACGACCGTGCGGCCCGAGAGTTCCGCGGGCGGGCGTCCGCGGCGGCAGTAGTGCGCGCGCGACTCCAACTCCGCGACCGCTTCGGCCACGAACGACGCGAGCACCGGCTCTGCTTCGAGACGCGGCGCGAGTTCGGCGTCGAGGAAACTCGCGCCGGCGACGTTCGCGGCGCAGACCGGCTCAAGCGGCCCGCGCGGAAGCAACAGACGGCGCAGCAGCAGCAGGTCGAGCGGCAGGGCCAGATGCTTCGAGACCTCAAGCGCCGCGGCCACGCCGCCGCGCGCGACGGCGACGACCAGGGCGTCCCCCCCGCGCGGCCCAACTCTTTCGGCGAGCGCGCGCCCCGCGTCGCGGCCGTCTTTGAAACGCATGTGAAGTCGGAACTGCGGCGTGGCCGGCGCGCGCTTGCGCGGCCGCGGGCCGGGCGTTATCTTGCTCCGGCAATCTTTCAGCGTGCGGGGCGCCCGAGGCCCCGCCCGACGCCAAACCCGGAGAGCATGCTAAATGTCCGCGAGACTGACCGAAGAGGATTTCAAGCGCCACGTCGGCACGAAGTTCGTCGTGCGCGTCGAGACGCCGACGCCGCTCGAGCTTGAGCTGAGCGAGGTCAAAAGCTACAACCCGGAGGCCAGCGAGCAGCTCGGGATGGAGCGCTTCTCTCTCTACTTTCAAAGCCCCGGCGACATCATGCTCAACCAGGGCACCTTCACCTTCGACCACCCGGAGATGGGCGAACTCCTCCTCTTCGTCGTCCCCATCGGCCGCGACGAACGCGGCTTCCAATACGAGGTCGTCTTCAACTACTACAAGAACAAGTGAGAAGGGCGTGAACCGTAAACCGTGACAAGATAAACCCCGTTCTTCCTCTTGTCACGATTTACGGTTCACGGTTCACGCCCTTCCCCGCGCCACTCCATGTGGAAGTAGGCGCCGTTCACCTCCTCGAAGACGACGAAGCCGAGCCGCTCGTAGAGGCGGCGCGCACCCTCGTTCATCATGAAGACCATGTGGCGGAGGCGCTTGCCCGAGGCGCGCGCCTCCTCGATGAGCTGCCGGATGAGCGCCGTGCCGACGCCCTGCCCCTGCGCCCAGGGGAGGATGGCGATGTCGAGCATGTGGATCAGCTCTTCGTCGCGCCCGACCCAGAGGCGGCCGGCCGTCCGCCCTTCGAGCAGAATCAGGTCGTACTGCGGGTTAGGGTAGCGCCGGTCGTAGTCGGCCTTCTGCGCGTCGTACTGGCTCCGGCAGAAGTGCATCTTCTGCTCGTCCGTCCAGGGCACCTGCGCCAGCTCCGGCGCGCGCGTGCTGGCGTAGATGGCCACCAGCTCCTCGTAGTCGTCGGGCGTCGCGGGGCGCAGTTCGACCTCGCGCCCGTCTTCCAGCCCGACCCTCTTCGCAACGCCGCTCGGCATCGGAAACACTCCTTACGCTCCTTCGCGCCCGCGAGCGCTTACACACACCACGGCCGGCCCGCGGCGCGCGAAGGCGCGTTTACGGACACAGACCCCGAATTCGGTGAGGTGGATTTGGGTTTAGAGGGCGTGGTTGAAGACCGCCTCGTAGACGTAGCCGCCCTGCGGGTTGTCGCGGCGTGTCAGGAAGAGGGCGAACCGGCCGAGCGCGGCGTGCTCGACGTTGTAGATGGTCGTCAGGTCGGACAATTCGCTGGCGGAGCTGAAGACGAGGGCGAAGCTGTCGGTCTCGCGCAGCTTCTTCGTTAGCTTCTTGCCGCTGGCGCTCACCACGTGGCCGCGCACCTCGACCAGCGTCATCTCCACGGCGCGCGACCCGGCGCTGACGATGAAGATACCGCCGACGTACGGCGTGAAGGTCTCACGCTTGAAGGAGAAGAGGGTGCTCTGCTGGGCCGCGAACGGGGTTTTGAAGTCCTGCTTGGGGTCGGGCTTGGCTCCGACCTGCGCGAAAGTTTTGGGGGCAACGTGGAGGGCGGCGGCCGTCGCCAGGACGGCAGTCGTCCCCGTCCTCAGAAAACTGCGGCGGGAAAGGGGCATGTTGGTGGCTCCTGTTAGTTGTAGGGGTGGTGCGGCGGGGTTAACCCTTCTTACCCCCGCCTCCGGGCAGTGCAGTGTATGTCAGGCGGGGCGCGCCTGACAACCTTTATGTTGGGGAAACATGATTGAACCCGGATGGCCGCGCACATCTTTCTTGCAAAATCGCTTGTGCGAGGTTAAAATTCCGCCGCTTCGCTTACCGGACAACCGCGCCACTAGGTCTTCGCAAGCAAGCATTCCCGGGATACAGACACTGCCAGACCTAAGGGTGACCCAAAGCTGACTGCCGGCTCTTCAGACATCGTAACTGCCCGGCCGACAGAGCCGGCCGCCAGAACCCCTTCAAACCTTTGGACAAAGATCTCGCAGCCCAACGCTAAGGAGTGAACCATGTCCCAACCCTTTCTGGGTGAGATAAAAATCGTCCCCTACAACTTTGCCCCCAAGACCTGGGCTATGTGCAACGGCCAGCAGTTGCCCATCAACCAGAACCAGGCCCTCTTCTCCCTGCTCGGCACGACCTACGGCGGCAACGGGCAGACCACCTTCGCGCTCCCGGACTTCCGCGGCAAGGTGCCCATCAGCTTCGGCGCCGGGTTCACCCTGGGCCAGACGGGCGGCCAGAACGCCCACACGGTGACCGAGTCCGAGATGCCGTCGCACATCCACTTCTTCCAGGTGAAGAACTCGGGTGCGTCGCTGACCGCCCCCGACGCCACGGCCGTCATCTGCAACTCCCCGAGTAATTCTTACGGGGCGTTCACGAACGGGGTCGCGATGGCCGCGAATCTGGTCAGCAGCGTCGGCGGCTCGCAGCCCCACGAGAACCGGCAGCCCTTCCTGGTGCTCACGTTCATCATCGCCCTTGTGGGCATCTTCCCGTCGCAGAACTGAGATCGAAGGAGGATCCAACGTGCCTGAACCATTTATCGGAGAGATCAGAATGTTCGGGGGCAACTTCGCCCCGGCCGGCTGGGCCTTTTGCGACGGCCAACTCGTGCCCATCTCAGAGAACGACGCGCTCTTCATCCTCCTCGGCACCACCTTCGGCGGTGACGGGCAAGAGACGTTCGCGCTGCCCAACCTCCAGAGCCGCGTCCCGATGCACCAGGGCAACGGCAACACCCTGGGCGAGACGGGGGGCGTCGAGACGGTCACGCTAACCACTCAGCAGATCCCCTCCCACACGCACCCGGCGCTCGGCTCGAACTCCGGGGCGTCGCAGGTGCAGCCTGGAGGCGCGGCGTTCGCGCAGTCGGTTAACCAGATTTACAGCTTCCTTTCCCCGGTGCAGATCTTCCCGCAGGCGATCACACCGGTGGGCGGGAGCCAGCCGCACGAGAACCTCCAGCCGTACCTCTGCATCAACTTTATCATTTCCCTCTTCGGGGTCTTCCCCCAACAGAACTAGGAGGACTGAAAAAAATGGCAGACCCCTTCGTCGCGGAAATCCGCATGTTCCCCTTCAACTTCGCCCCTAGGGGCTGGGCCTTCTGCGCCGGGCAGTTGTTGCCCATCTCGCAGAACACGGCCCTCTTCTCGCTGCTCGGCACGACCTACGGCGGCGACGGCAAGTCCACCTTCGCGCTGCCCAACATGCAGGGCAACGTCCCCGTCCACCCCGGGCAGGGGCCGGGGCTTTCGCTCTACGACCTCGGGCAGGAGGGCGGCAGCGAGTTCGTCACGCTGATTGAGAGCGAGATGCCCAACCACACGCACACCTTTACCGCCTCGGAAGAGCAGGCCAACGAGAACAACCCGGGCGGCAACGTCCCGGCCGGCGGCGTCGGCATCTGGACAGCCGGCAACGCCGGCGGCCTGACGCCGATGGCCTTCCAGACGCTCTCGCTGACCGGCGGCAGCCTCCCGCACAACAACATGATGCCCTACCTGACCGTCAACTTCTGCATCGCCCTGCAGGGCGTCTTCCCGGCCCGGAACTAAGGCCGGCCTTCGGGACGCGCGGGCGGCGGCGCCGTGTGGCGGCCGCCCGCGCTCCTTCAAACTTTCAAAGTCGCGTCCTCGCGCAAACGCGTCTCCCATCCCTTCAAGTTTCACGAGCCAGGTCACCGCGCCCACGTCGCGGTTCAGCGAGCCAGCCAAGGAGATTTATGAATCACCGGACTTCGATTCTCAGTCGCCATAACCTCAGAGCGTACGTCGCAGCCTTCGTCACCTACGTCATGCTCGCCGCGCAGTTCGCGCCGCTGGCCGCGGCCGCGGCCCCCAGGCCCGCCGCGCCCGCGCAGGCGACCCCGGCCGCGCCGGCCGCGCCGCTGCGCGCCGCGCCGGCCCCCGCGCCCGCGCCCCTCTTCGCGCCCGTCATCTCGGCGACCAAGGTGGACTCGTTCCCCGACCCGAACGGGAACGGCAAGGCGGAGCCCGGCGACACCATCACCTACACGGTGACGATCACCAACTCCAGCCCGACCGACCCGGCGACCGGGGTGACCTTCTCCGACACGGTGGACGCCAACACGACGCTCGTCCCCAACTCCGTCCAGACGCAGCCCATCGCGCAGAACGACACCGTCACCGCCTTCGGCAACGTCCGCATCTCGACGGCCAACGGCGCGATCAACCTCCTCGCGAACGACTGCGACCCGGACGACACGACCGGCCCGTGCAACGACCAACTGACGGCCTCCGGCCCGACCGCGGCCCCCGCGCACGGCCAGGCCACCGTCAGCTCCGACGGCTCGTTCACCTACAACCCCGACCCGGGCTACACCGGCAGCGACAGCTTCACCTACACCATCCGCGACAAGGGGCCGAACGGGACGCCCGGCGACGCCGACGACAAGACCGACGTGGGCACGGTCAACATCACCGTCGGGCCGACGCTCGTCTGGTTCATCAACAACCAGGCCGCGGGCGGCGGCGACGGCCGCATCAGCTCGCCCTTCAACTCCATCTCGGCTTATAACTCTTCGCCCTTCTCGAAGGACGCGGGCGACATCGTCTTCATCTACTTCGGCTCGGGCAGCAACTACACCGGCGCCGGCCTCACGCTCGTCAACAACATGAAGGTCATCGGCCAGGGCTTCTCGCTCGCGACCGAGACGGGCGCGCCCCCCGCCGGGAGCGACACGTTCCCCGCGGCCGGCTCCAGCCCGACGATTGACAACGCGGGCGGGACGATCATCGCGCTCGCCTCGGGCAACACGCTGCGCGGCTTCAACACCGGCAACTCCGGCGCGGCCGGCACCGACATCTCCGGCACGGGCTTCGGCACGCTGACCGTCAGCAACCTCGCCGTCGGCGGCGACGGCCGCGCGCTGAACCTGACGAACGGCACGCTCGCCGCCACCGTCGCCAGCATCGACGCGTCGAACACGGGCGCGAACACCGGCCTCTCGCTGAACAACGTCGGCGGCTCGCTCACCGTCTCGGGCAACACGACCATCACGAACCCCGGCGGCACCGGCATCGACATCACCAACGCGCCCAACGCCGCGACCTACAGCTTCGGCGGCACGACGAACGTCAACAAGGCTACGTCCTCCGGCATCGGCATCAACCTCTCGACGAACAACGCCGGCGCCTCGACCAGCTTCTCGACGCTCACCGTCTCGACCCAGAACGGCTTCGCGCTCAACACCAACAACGGCGGCTCGGTCAGCAACACGACCGGCACGCTCACGCAGAACGGCGCGGGCGGCGGCGCGGCCTCCCTGACGGGCACGGCGCTCAACCTGACCTTCACCTCCGTCTCCTCGAACACCGGCGCCAACGGCCTGCTCTTCAGCGGCGGCACTGGGTCGTTCACCTCAGGCACGACAAATCTTCAGAACAACGCCGGCATCGGCCTCTCGATGTCCTCGTCGGCCGTCGCGGCCAGCTTCGGCAACACGACCGTCAACTCTTCGGCCGGCGACGCCATCGACCTCTCTTCGAACTCCGGCAACATCACCTTCGCCGACTGCGACCTGACGCCCGACGCGAACCTGCGCGGACTCGACGCGCAGAACAACACGGGCACCATCACGGTCACCTCGGGCGACGTGACGACCTCAGGCGGCAACACCGCCAACGGCGTCTTCATCGACGGCCCCGCGGGGCGCACGCCCATCAACATCGTCTTCACCTCCATCTCGACGACCAGCACGTCCGAGGCCGTCCGGCTCGTGGACGTGTCGGGGACGAAGTTCCAGGTGACGGGCGCGACGGCGATGACCACGCGCGTCGCCGGCCCGAGCGCCTTCGGCACCGCCCCGTGGGCCGGCATCTTCGTGGACAACGCGACTTCGACCAACATCCAATTCAACACCGTCAACATCCCGAACACGGGCAACGTGGGCGGCCACGGCATCCGCGTCTCCAACTCTTCGTCGGCCGTCACCGTCACCTCGGCCACCATCAACAACGCCACGACGACCGTCAGCCAGGCCGACGCTAACACCGACTTCATCCCCGACAACGACGGCGACGGCGACGCCATCTTCCTCAAGAGCAACACCGGCTCGTTCACCCTCAACGGCGGCACGCTCTCGAACAGCGGCAACGACGGCATCGACACGCGCGACTGTCAGGACATCACCATCTCCGGCGTGACCATCAGCAGCCCCGGCTCCGACGTGCCGGGCGGCAACAGCTCCTCGGGTCAGGGCGGCCACGGCATTCAGGCCATCAACCTGAAGGGCACGAACGCCATCACCAACTCGACCATCACCGCCTTCAACGCGCTGGCGCGCGAGGGCGTGCGCTACATCAACCACACCTCGACGGCCTCGACGCTGACCATCCACGGCACGACCTTCTCGAACTCGCCCACCGGCGGGAACGGCATCTTCGTCTCGGGGCGCGACGCCGCCAACATGACGCTCAACGTCGGCGGCACGAACGCGGGCGACCCCTGCACCTTCACCAACCTCTTCGGCGCGGCCATCACGCACAACGCGGGCGACAACACCAACTCGACCGCCACGGTCAACCTCAACGTTAAGAACAACTCCTTCACGACCGCGCCCGACACCGGCCAGAACACCGTCTCGGCGCGCAACCTCGAAGGCGGCAAGGCGGCCGTCGTCATCACCGGCAACACCTTCGACAACGTCGGCCGCACGGTGGCCGACACCGCCGGCGTCATCGACATCGGCGGCGACGCGCTGCTCGCCGGCAACTCCATCTCTTTCGACATCAGCAACAACATCATCAAGAACATCGGCACCAACGTCGGCGACTGTGACGGCGCCGGCTCCGGGACTCTGCCCTGCCAGGGCAAGCGCGGCATCGACGTCTTCATCGACGACAACGCCAACATCAGCGGCCCCATCAACATCAACAACAACGTCATCACGAACGTCAACCGGATGGGCATCATCTTCGACGTGGGCCAGGTCTTCAACGGCGCCAACTTCCAGGCCAAGATCACGAACAACCGCGTCGGCATCCGCGCCGACAACACCGTCGACCGCGTCGGCGTCGGCACCGCCCTCGCGGCGGGCGGCGAGAACGGCATCCGCGTCGAGAACCGCAACAACAACGCCAAGAACCTCAACATCCTCATCTCGGGCAACCTCGTCTACAACGGCAACGGCGGGGCCGGGAGCCCCACGAACAATTCCGCCCTGCTCATCCGCACGCAGGGCACGGCGACGATGTCGGGGACGGTGTCGAGCAATACCTTCAACGTCAACACCTCGTCCAGCTCGGACGGCATTAACGCCCAGACGACCGGCCCCACGGGCAGCAACTCCACCTTCTGCCTCGACGCCTCGGGCAACACCATCACCGCGCCCGGCTCGGGCATCGCGCTGAGCGAAGTGCTCGGCACGCTCAACGTCGAGCAGGCCAGCTCGGCCGCGCTCTCGTCGGCCAACGGCGGCGCGAGCGTCACCATCCTGACCGGCTCGCCGTCCTTCGGCGTCACCTGCGCCACCCCGCCGGCCGCGCCCACGGGCTTCGACAGCGAGCTGGTGCAGGGCACCCCGGGCGGCGTCCCCGTCGCGCTCGGCGCGCCTTCGGCCCCGCCCGCCTCCGAGGCCAACTTCGGCGGCGGCGTGACCGCGCAGCCGCCCGCCGCGCCGCGCGCCACCGCGGCCCCGAGGGTCGCCGCGCCGAAGGCCGTCAAGGCCGAGGCCAAGCGCGAGGGCGGCACGACCTACCGCTTCGCGAAGGAGGCCACCTCCGCCCCGCTCAACCCCGCGGTCGCGCCCGAGCCCCTGTCGCAGCAGCGCCGTAAGCTCGCGGCGCCCGTCATCTCCGACGGGCCGCCCGCGCCGAACGGCCCGAGCACTCCCATCAACATCAACATCGGCACGCTGCCCGCGAACCACTCGGTGACCATCACCTTCCAGGTGACGGTCGACAGCCCGTACGGCGGCGGCCCGAACGTCTCGAACCAGGGCACGGTCGCTTACGGCCCCGGCACCAACAGCGTGCTGACGGACGACCCGGACATCGCCGGCTCGAACAACCCGACGCTGACGCCCGTCAACGCGACCGACATCCGCATCAACGACGCCTCGGCCTCGGAGCCCGCGGCGGGCAATACGCAGATGCTCTTCGCGCTGACGCTGTCGCAGCCGGCGCCGGGCGGCGGCATCTCGGTCAACTACGCCACGACGAACGGCACCGCCACGGGCGGAGCCTCCTGCGACGGCACGGCCGACTACGTGACGGCCAACGGCACGGCCACCGTGACGGCCGGCTCGCAGGTCGCGATGATTCCGGTCACCGTCTGCGCCGACAACGTCGGGGGCGAAAGTTCCGAGACGCTGACGCTGACCATCTCTTCGGCCAGCTCCGGCACCATCCAGGACAACACGGCCACCGGCACCATCACACAAGGGTCGCCGGCCGGCACGTTCGTCATCTCGGAGTTGAGAACGTCCGGGCCGGGCGGCGCAGGCGACGACTTCGTCGAGGTCTACAACAACTCGAACTCGCCTTTGACGGTCACGGCCTCGGACGGCTCGGCCGGCTACGGCGTCTACAAGATGGGCGCCTCGTGCAACGACACGCCGGTGCTCATCGGCACCATCCCGAACGGGACGAACATCCCGGCCAGGGGCCACTACCTCCTGGTAGGGTCGCAGTACTCGCTCGCCAACTACGGCGGGACGGGCGCGGCGGCCGGGAACCTGACGATGACCTCGGACATCGAGAACGACCGCGACGTGGCCGTCTTCTCGACGGCGAACGTGGCGAACATCTCGTCGGTCAACCGGCTCGACGCGGTCGGCTTCGGCACCAACACCGGCGCGGTCTGTGACCTCATGCGCGAGGGCACGACGCTCCCGGCGGCGGCCGCGGTCGCCGGCCCGACCGTGGAGTACACGTTCTTCCGCACGATGACCACGGCCTCGTCCGGCTACCCGAAGGACACGAACGACAACTCGGCGGACTTCCAGTTCGCCGACACGACGGCGACGAACCTCTCGGGCATCCCGCGCAAGCTCGGCGCGCCGGGGCCGGAGAACCTGGCGAGTCCCATCCGGCGCGACACGTCGGGCGTCGGCCTGCTGCTCCTGGACGGCAGCAAGTCCTCGGCAGCCTACCCGAACAGGGATCGAGACCCGAACACGGGGAACCCGAACTTCTCCAGCTTCGGGACGCTGACGATCCGGCGCCGTGTCGTCAACAACACGGGAGCGCCGGTCACGCGCCTGCGCTTCCGCATCGTCGAGATGACGACGATCCAGCAGGCGCCGGGTCAAGCCGACCTCCGGGCGCTGACGGGGACGGACGAGACGGGCGTCGGCCCCATAGGCGACGCGGTGACCTGCTCGCCGGCCTCGACGCCGTGCAACGTCAACGTGACGCACACGACCCTGGAGACGCCGCCCGCGCAGCCCGTGGGAGGCGGCATCAACTCGACGCTGGCCGCCGGGACGATCACGACGGGGACGCCTTTGGCGAACGGCGCGAGCCTGAACATCAACTTCAAGCTCGGCGTCCAGACGACGGGGAACTTCCGCTTCCTGATCATCATCGAAGCGCTGCCCTAGCCCGTAAGGGTTAGGCGTAAAAGCGAAGGGGGAGGGGAGTGTTACTCGCACTCCCCTCCCCCTTCACCTTTTGGCTTTATTTATCCCAGCCAGCCGAGCGCGTCGGCGCCCGCGTCGCGCGTGCCGCCGACGACGCTGATGAAGTAGTCTTCGAGCGAGAGCGCCTCCGACTCCCGCCCGCCCTCGACGCTGATGCCGCGCCGCAGCTCTTCGAGCGGCCCCGCGGCGACGAGCCGTCCGCCGCTGATGATGGCGATGTCCGTGCAGAGCCTCTCCACGATCTCAAGCACGTGCGACGTGAGGAAGACGGTCAGGCCGCGCGCGGTGAGGCGCGAGAGCAGGTCTTTGAGCGTGCGCGAGGCGACGGCGTCCACGCCCTCGAACGGCTCGTCGAGGAAGAGCAGCTCGGGGCGGTGGATGAGCGCGCACGCGAGCGCCAGCTTCTTCTTCATCCCGTGCGAATACTCGACGACGAGGCGGCGCGGCTCCGCGTCCAGCTCCATCAGCTCCAAAAGCTCGCGCCCGCGCGCGGCCGTCTCTTCGCGGCCCAGCCCGTACATGCGCCCGGTGAACGAGAGCATCTCGGCCCCCGTCAGGCGCTCGAAGAGGTTGAGGTCTTCGGGCACGACGCCGATGCGGCGCTTCACCTCGAGGGGCCGCTTCGCGATGTCCAGGCCGAGCACGCGCGCCGTCCCCGAGGAGGGCGCGAGCAGCCCCGTCAGCATCTTGATGGTCGTCGACTTCCCCGCCCCGTTCGGCCCGAGGAAGCCGAAGAAAGAGCCGCGCGCGACGCGCAGGTCTATCCGGTCGACGGCCGTGAAGTCGCCGAACCTTCGCACCAGCCCCTTAGTCTCGACCGCCGCCTCCGACCCTCCGGCCCCGACCTCTTCAACCATGTGCCCCCCGTCCTTTGTAGAAAGCCAAGACCTCTTCGGCCATCCGTATCACCTTCACCCTCAGTTCCGCCGGCTCGACCAACTCGACCTTCGCGCCGAAGCCGAGCGCGAAGGCGCAGGCGTCCTCCTCGAACTGGAAGCGCAACGCCACGTTCGCCCAGCCCTCGGCGTCCGTCTCGCCGATTGACTCGACGCGCGAGAAGCGGCCGGCGTAGGGCACGAGGTGGAGGACAGACTTGTGCGCGCGGAAGGTGGCGTAAAAGCGCGGCCCGCCAGACTTGAAACGCGTGACCGAGCCGGCCCAGAACGCCGCGAGGTCGAACCCCTCGGGCCGCTCGCAAGTCTCCTCCGACACGCGCGCACGCGTCACGCGCGCGACCCTGTAGCTGCGCACCTCGCCGTCCGCTGCGCGCGCCACCAGATACCACACGCCGCCCTTCGCCACCAACCCCAGCGGGTCGACCGCGCGTTCCGCCGCTTCGGTGCAGTCGCCCCCGTACGCGAAGAAGAGTTTGCGCCCGCGCCAGACCGCCTCCTGAATCGTGTGCAGGTGCGGCACTTGCTCGTCGGCGCCGTTCCACCCGGCCACGTCCACGTGCACACGCCTGCGCGCGTACTCCGCGTCGGCGCGCGACGCGGCCGGGAGCGCCGCGAGCAGCTTGACCTGCGCCGCGCCCGCCTCGCGCCCGAGTCCGAGGTCTGTGAGCAGGCGCGGGGGCAGGCCCGAGAAGAGCGTCTGCACCTCCGCCGCGTTCAGGCCGGTCAGGTTCGTGCGGTAGCCGTCCACGAGCGCCCAGCCGCCGCCCGTGCCGCGCAGGGCCGTGACGGGCACGCCCGCCGTCGAGAGCGCCTCCATGTCGCGGTGGATCGTCCGCTCCGACACCTCCAGACGCCGCGCCAGCTCCGCGGCCGTGAGCCGCCGGTATATCTGCAGGAGCAGCATGATCGAGACCAGACGGTCGGCACGCATCTTCCGACCTCCTTTCGAATATGACAGAGGGTGTCAGGAACCGACGCCTATCTTAGCAAGTGATAAGTGATGAGTGATAAGTGATGAGTGAGGAACGGCAGAGCTTTTTCTTATCACCCATCACTTATCACTTATCACTCCTGAGGAGGTGAAAGATGAAAAGTCTTGAAGGCAAGGTGGCCGTGGTCGCGGGGGCGACGCGCGGGGCGGGGCGCGGCATCGCGTGCATGCTGGGCGAGGCGGGGGCCGTCGTCTACTGCTCGGGGCGCAGCTCGCGCGAGCGGCCGAACACCGAGCCGCCCTTCGTGGGGCGGCCCGAGACGATTGAGGAGACGGCCGAGATGGTCTCGGCGCGCGGCGGCGTCGGTATACCGGCGCGCACAGACCACCTCGACGAGCGGCAGGTCGAGGCGCTCTTCAAACGCGTGGAGAAGGAGCACGGCCGCCTCGACGTTCTCGTCAACGACATCTCCGAGGGCGAGATGTGCGAGTGGAAGCCCTTCTGGAAGCTCTCGCTCGAACGCGGGCTGAACGCGCTCCGGCGCGGCGTCCACACGCACGTCATCACGGCGCGCCACGCCGCGCCGCTCATGGTCAGGCGGAAGTCCGGCCTCGTCGTCGAGGTCGGGGACGGCGACGCGCTCTTCTACCGCGGGAGCCTCTTCTACGACCTCGTCAAGGTCAGCACGAGCCGGCTCGCCTACGCCTTCGCCGAGGAGCTGCGGCCGCACAAGGTGGCGGCGCTCGCCGTCACGCCCGGCTTCATGCGCACCGAGGTCGTGCTCGAACACTTCGGCGCGACCGAGGAGAACTGGCGCGAGGTGGCGGAGCAGAGTTCGAAGGCGCGCGGCATGGGCTTCGCCGGCTCCGAGTCGCCCTACTTCGTCGGCCGCGCCGTCGCCGCGCTCGCCGCGGACGCGAAGGTGCTCGAGAAGTCCGGCGGCCTCTACAGCTCCTGGGGCCTCGCCGAAGAGTACGGCTTCGCAGACCTCGACGGCACGCGCCCGCACTGGTGGCGACACTTCTCCGAACACTTCCCCCGGATGGCGAACGCGAAGCCGAAGACGGGGCTCAGTTGGAAGATAGAGCAAGGATGAAGGCGGAAGGATGAAGGATGAAGGGAAGAGGGTCTGACCTTCATCCTTCATCCTTCCGCCTTCATCCTTTCGGAGCGACGTAGCTGCGGCGGGTCTTGACGGCGAGCTTGCCGCGGGACTTCTCGGCGACGGGCGTGAGCTTGAGTCTGAGCTTGCGGACGGTGCCGTCGTGCTTGCGGTTGGTGGGGACGAAGGCGAGCTGGTAGCGCGTCCGCAGGTGCTCGAAGAGCGTGTCGAAGGTGCGGTCGAGTTGCTCGGGCTTGTCGTCGAGCACCTCGCCGCCGGTCTCGTCCGCGAGGTCGTTGACGCGGATGGTCGGGACGCCGACGGCGCCGGCGATGCCCGTCATCCCGCGCATCACGCTGCTCTCCATCCGCTGCCCCGCCGTGCGCGGGATGATGCCGCAGACGACGCTGCCCGACTCGTAGACCTCGCGCTTCGCCTCGCCCACCGAGGGGGCGCCCACGCAGTCGAAGTTGCTCGTCACGCCCGTGATGACGACGATGACGCGGCGGCCGACGGGGTTCCCCGCGCGCACCATGTAGCGCGCCGCCTCGTAGAACGCCTTTTCGAGACAGTGGTTCGCCTGCTCGTCGTGGCCGGGCACGCGGTCGAGCGCGTCCGCGACCTCCCGCCGGTCGCGCGTGAACCCCTGCACCAACTCGGCCGAGTCGTGGTAGGCCATCACGGCCACCTCGTCCGACGGCTTGAGCCGGGCGACGGCGTCGCCCGCGGCGCGGCGCACGTTCTCGCCGAACGGGTCGAGGCAGCCGCCGCGGTCGATGAGGAGCATGACGGAGAGCGGCAGGCTGTTCTGGCTGAAGTTGGTGATCTGCTGCGCGACGCCGTCCTCCGTGAGCTGGAAGTCCTCGCGCCTGAGGTCGCCGACGACCCGCCCCGTCTTCTTCTGAACGATGAGCGCGTCGAGGACGACGAGGTCGATGTCGGTCTTCACCACCTCCTCTTCGCCGACGGGGATCGCGGTCGTCTCCTCCCTCGGGCGGACGGTGCGCGGGCGGCCTTGCGGCTCGGGCGGCTTCGAAAGGGCGAAGACGAGGGGCAGGATGGAGAGAGCGAGCGCGAGTGCGAGTCTCTTCATGGAGGGTTCTCCTTCCGTCTCTCAAGGCAAGAGAGTTTCCGACGCGGCGCGCGCTGCCTTGTAGAGCGAGGCGGCGGCGCGCGGGGCCGCGGGGCGAGTTACCTTAGGACTACGCGGCGGCAGGAGCAAGGCCCGTGCCCTTTGAAGGGGATGAGGTTTTCTTTCTTAACTTACTTGAGACAGGATTCGAAACGGTGCAGCGCCGACACCATTTCGTCGCCCCCTTCTTCGTCAACCTTGCGCGCCGAGGGAAGGACTGTTCACCACAGAGACACAGAGGCACAGCTTGTCGAGATATTGCCTCAAGCTGTGCCTCTGTGTCTCTGTGGTGAAAATCAGTTCACGCTACCCGCGGAGGACGGGGCGCGCTTCGGTCGAGCGGACGTGTGTGGGGAAGGTGCGGTGCGTGCTCATGAGGAAGGCGTGCGAGCTTGAGCGCAGGGCGTTGCCGTGCGTGGCGAGCAGGCGCACCATGCGGCTGAAGGAGGTCGCCCCGTAGTAGTAGCCGTCGCGCAGGGAGACGAGCACGTCCGCCGTGTGGCGCACGCGCGGCGCGAAGACCGACCCGTAGACGTTCGCCAAGGCGTCCGGGTAAGTGTGCCCCCACGTCCGCGCCAGCCAGTCGGCGTCGCGCGCGAACCCCTCGGCGTCCAGACGCCCCTCCGCGCCGAGCGTGTGGACGGCCGGCGCGAGCCGCAAGGGGTCTCCGCCCAACTGCTCGTAGCGGTAGAAGGTCTCGCCCCCGCGCTCGGCGCGGTGGATGCGCGCGCGCCCCGAGGCCCCCTTCACGACCGCCGTCTGGTCGTCCTCGTCGCGGTAGACGCTGAAGTCCACGCCCTCCAGTTGGCGCAAGCCTTCCGCCAGCTCGCCGCGGTCTGTCTCCTCGCCGCAGTAGAGCGCCGCGTAGCCGCACAGGCCGAAGGCCGGCGCCGAGACGCGCATCTTCCCGCGCGGCCTGCGCATGTTGCCGACGACCTCGTAGCCGTTGCGCGCGAGGTAAGACTGCAAGTGCAGACGCCGGTTCTCGACGAGGTTCATGCCGTGGTCGGAGAAGAGCACGACCTCGGTCTCTGACCCGGCCGCGCGCTGTATCTCGCGCAGGAGCTTGTCGAGGGATTCGAGCGCGACGGCGAGCCGCGCGGGGCCGCCGATGTGGAGCAGGCCGTCGGTCGCCTTGAGGAAGCCGAAGAAGTCGCGCGCGGGCGGGGCCGAGAGGAAGCGCTCGCGGAAGCGGCGCATGTCCGCGCGCCAGACGGCCTCGGTCGCGACGTAGATGAGGAACTCGAAGGCGAGCGGCTCCTGGTAGTCGAGCTCGTCCATGTATGACGAGGGCACCTTGTCGGGCGTGCGCCGGCCGATGTACTTGCGCACCCCGCCGCGCAGCTCTTTCGCCTCGCGGTCGAAGTAGAGGCTCTCGTAGCCGTTCGGCGGCGTCGCCCCGAGCATCTCCGCGAGCGCGACGTTCGTCAGCGTCGGGAACGGCGAGAGCAGGCGCGCGGGCTCTTTGAAGTTGTCGAACATCCCGCGCGACTTCGCCTCGCTGACGACCTCAAAGGGCACGCCGTCGAGACAGAGCAGCAGGCGGCGCGGGCGCTCCTGCGGCCTGACGACGTGCAGCGCCGGCTTCGTCTGCGACTCGCGCGCCGTCAGAAGGGGCGTCGGGTCGTGCGACGGACACACTTCGCTCATCAGAAAACCCTCCCCACTCGCTCGTCTCAGTTAGCCTGCTGCGCCTTCGCGTCCGAGGTCTCGCCGTCGGGGTCGTTCTCGCTGACCTTCGCGTGCGTGAGCTTGTACGGCTCTTTGAGGCCGCGCCGGGCGTCCTCGTGCGAGTCGTAGACGTTAGGGCGCGCGAGCACGGCCTGGTACTGCTTGACCGCCTCCTCGCGCCGGCCGGCGAGGTCGAGCGCCTGCGCGTGGCGCAGGCGCGCGCGCGTCACCATCGAGGCTTCCGCGCCCGGCACCGCCGCCGCGGCCGCAAGCTCCTTCGCCGCGCGCTCCGACTGGCCCGCGACGAGCAGCGCGTCGCCGTAGTTGTAGTGGACGAGGTCGAGCGGAACCTTCGGCCCGTTCGGCCCGTGCGCGGGCGCGAGCAGAGAGTCGAAGACGGCGAACGCCTCGGCCTCCGTCTTCTTCGCGGCCTCGGGGTTCGTCGCGCGCTCCTCCTCGGCCTGCGAGACGAGCGCGTCGGCCGCCTCCATCTTGAGCAGGTAGTTGCGCGGGTACTTCGCGGCGAGCTCGGCGGCGTAGTTGTATGCGTCGCGGTAGCGGCGCTCGCGCTTGAGGAGCGCGATGAGCAGGGTCTTCGCGTCGTCGCGCGTCCAGCGCCCCTCGCGCGCCACCTGTTCGAGCGTGGCGATGCCCCGCTTCTTCGAGCCGCGGTAGCCGAACATGGTCGCGCCGAGCTTGACGACGGGCGGCAGCGACCCGACCACGTAGTCGTACATGCCGATGGTGACCTTGGCGTCGACGTAGGTGGGGTCGAGCTTGACGAGGTCGCGGTGGTGGCCGACGGAGTCCTTGCCGTTCGTCAGCGCCGACATGAAGCTGCGCTCGACCATGCTGCCCCAGGCGGCCTTCAAGCCCTCGACCGCGCCGAGGTAGTAGAGCGCGTCGGTGTCCTTCGGGTTGGCCTTCAGCCGCGCCTCGCACAGCTCCTTCGTCCTGCGCGTGAGGTCGCGGAACTCGGCCTGCACCTTCGGATCGATCTGGTCGTCCTTCTCCTTGTAGAAGCCCTCGTTGTTGTAGAGCGAGGCCTGAAGCCTGCGCGACTCGTTGAGCGTCTTCAGCCAGAGGCTCGCGGCGAGCAGCTCGTAGCCGGCGGGGTGGTCGGGGTAGACCGTCGCGATTTCGCGGAAGCGCCGGCGCGCGCCCTCGTAGTCGAGGTTGTAGAGCGCGTCGAACCCTTCGGTGCGCATCGCCTCGAAGCGCTTCTGGTCGAAGGGGGCGGCGGCGGGCGCCGCCTTCTCCACCGGGGCGCCCGCCGCCGCGCTCTTCACCTGGGCCGGCGCGGCCGTCGCCAGCACCGCCGTCGTCAACGTCGTCGCAAACAGTCTCTTCAAGTTCATAAAAACCCTTCCCCGAAACTCTCAAGGTACTTGACGCCCGCGCCCGTGTTGAAGAGCACGACGCGTTCGCCCTCTTTCACCTCACCGCGTTCGATCAACTTCCGCAGCGCGGGCAGGCAGGCCGCGCCCTCGGGCGCGACGAACAGCCCCTCGGCCGCGCCTATCTCTCCGACCGCGGCCAGCAACTCCGCGTCGCTCACCGAGACGGCCGCGCCTTTAGACGCGCGCAGCGCGTCGAGGATGAGAAAATCGCCGACCGCCTTCGGCACCCTCAAGCCCGAGGCGACCGTCGCCGCATTTTCAAACTCGTCCGCGAAGCGCTTCCCCTCTTCGAAGGCGCGGATGATGGGGGCGCACCCCTCGGACTGGACGGAGACCATGCGCGGCCGCTTGCTGCCGATCCAGCCCATCGCCTCCATCTCTTCGAACGCCTTCCACATCCCGACGAGCCCCGTGCCGCCGCCCGTCGGGTAGACGCACACGTCGGGCAGCTCCCACCCCGACTGCTCGGCCAGCTCGTAGCCGAGCGTCTTCTTGCCCTCGACCCGGTAAGGCTCTTTCAAAGTCGAGACGTCGAACCACCCTTCGGCCTCTTTGCGCCGGCCGACCTCGGCGCCGCAGTCGGTTATCAAACCATCCATCAGCGTGACGTGCGCGCCCGTCTGCTCGCACTCGACGACGTTAGCGCGCGGCGTGTCCTTCGGCATGAAGATGTGCGCTTCGAGCCCTGCGCGCGCGGCGTAGGCGGCGAGCGCTCCGGCGGCGTTCCCGGCCGAGGGGACGGCGAGCTTCTCGACGCCAAGCTCCTTCGCCATCGAGACCGCGGCCGTCATCCCGCGCGCCTTGAAGCTCTGCGTCGGGTTCTGCGACTCGTCCTTGATGAAGAGGTTTTGCAGTCCGAGGGCCGCGCCCAAGCGCTCCGCTTTGAGCAGCGGCGTCCAGCCTTCTCCGAGCGAGACGATGTTTTCTTCGCGCTCGACGGGCAGCACTTCCGCGTAACGCCAAAGGTCGGCCCTCCTCCCCTTCAAACTCTCCCTGGTCAGAGTGCGCGCCGCCCGCTCAAGGTCATACCGCACGAGCAGCGGCCGGCCGCACTCGGTGCAGAGGTTGTGCAACCGCCGTGCCTCGTAGCGCGCGCCGCACAGCGCGCATTCCAGGTGCGTGACGTTCATCCGTCCCGGCCCCTCCGATCCGACTGTTTTTCCGAAGAATTAGATGCACTCGGGGGTTCCGGCCCGCGCGGCGTCCGGCGGAATTTTCCCGCGAATCCGCCCCGCGCCGGCCCCCTCCTGTGACACTTTCAAGTCTCTCACAACGCCGCTCGACCTGTCAGGTGGAGCATCGCTGCTGCGCACCCATTCGGCGTGCAAAGCGGGAGGGCCGCCCGCCCGGTCGAAAGTCCCGGCAGGCGGCCCTCATTTGAAAGTTTAGGGACGACGTTTCGCCCCGAACCTCTGACGCGTTCGGAATCTCCGCCGACAGTTAAGGCGCGAAAGGTGCGCCCGAACTATCACCCGGCGGAGATTTTTTTGCGGGGACGTTCTTTAATACGCGAGGGCGGCCGGCTGCGTACGCGCCGCCTCGGCCTGCGCCGACTTCATCACCCCGGCGAGCGCCGCGTAGGTCTCGGCCCAGGCCGCCTCGACCTCCGGCGTGAACCCTTCGCCCAGGCCCTTCTTCAAAGCCCAGATGAGCGCGCGCCCGACCGTGTCGTAGTCCTTCTCGCGCACGCCGTAGCCCGCGTGGCGCGCGCCGAGGGCGCAGACGGCCGGCAGAACCTGTTCGAGCCGGTCGAGGCTTTTGACGGCCACGCCGATCATCTGCATCAGCTTGCGCCCCTGCTCGACCATGTCGCCCTTGAAGAGCGCTTCCAAAGACGGTTCGAGGTCGAACAAACGTCCGTAGAAGAGCGCCGCCGCCGCGTCCGCGATGGGCACGACCTGCCTGAAGCTCTCCTGCACCAGCCTGATCTGCTCTGAGTTCATCGTCTCCTCCGGCCCCGACTGAGGTGCCCGCCCGCGCGCGCTTCGAATCCTGACACCTAACGCGTAAAGAGCGCGCGGGCGGGATCACGAGCTCAAGACAATTTGCGCGCGCCCGAGACCGGGTGCTAGAGTCTTGCCACCCAAAGATGGCAATCCGCTTAATCGCCCTCGACCTTGACGGCACGCTGCTCGACTCGCGCGGGCGTGTGCCGGAGCGCAACCGCGCGGCGATTGACGAGGCGCGGGCGCGCGGCGTCCGACTGGCGCTCGTCACCGGCCGCCGCTTCCGCGATGCGCGGCCGCTGGCTCTGGAGCTGGGGCTCGACGTGCCCGTCATCGCGCACAACGGCGCGCTCACGAAGCACGCGCACTCGCTGGAGACGGTCGCGGCCGTGCTGATGCCGGTCGAGGCCGCGCGCGCCGTCGTGCGCGTCGGGCGCGAGCACGGCGCCGACGCGCTCGTCAGCGACGACCACGTCGGGGCGGGCCTGCTCGTCTACGACCACGTCAGCCCCGACAACAGGGCGCTCGCCAAGTACATCGATTGGTCGCGCCGCGTCGTCGGCGAAGACGCGGCCGCCGCCATCCGGCAGGTCGAGTCGCTCGACGAGTACCTCGACCACGACCCTCTGCACGTCGCCTTCTCGGGCGGCTGCGCTTCGATGGAGCGCCTGTCGGACGTGATGCGGGAGGAGTTGGGCGGCGGCGTGAGGCTGCTGCTCACGCTCTACCCGAAGATGGACTTCGCGCTCCTCGACGTGCTGCACCCGGAGGCTTCGAAGGGCGCGGGGCTGGCGGCGGTCGCGGCCGAACAGGGGCTGACGCGCGAAGAGGTCTTGGCCGTCGGCGACAACTTTAATGACCTGGAGATGCTTGAGTGGGCGGGCACGGGCGTCCTGATGGGCAACGCCGACTCCAGCTTACACGCCGCGGGCCGCTTCCACGCCACCTCGACCAACGACGAGGGCGGCGTCGCCGACGCGATTGAGAGATACGTTCTACGAGATGATGAGTGCGGAGTGATGAATGATGAATATGACGCTGCTTGAAGTCCTTAATTCATCATTCATCACTCCGCACTCATCATTCCCTTCAAAGGAGCATCATGGCTAACCGCATCGCACGCATCGAGACGAACATGGGGACGATCCGCTTCGAGCTGTTGGAGGGGGACGCGCCGAAGACGACGGAGAACTTCCGGCTGCTGGCCGAGAAGGGCTTTTACGACGGCGTCATCTTCCACCGCGTCATCAACGGCTTCATGATTCAGGGCGGAGACCCGACGGGGACGGGGCGCGGCGGGGCCTCGGCCTGGGGCGGGCGCTTCGACGACGAGATCAATCGCGCGTCCGAACTCTACCGCGGCAAGTACACCAAGGGCACCGTCGCGATGGCGAACGCCGGGCCGAACACCAACGGCTCGCAGTTCTTCATCATGCACACGGACTACGCGCTGCCCCCCTCCTACACCAAGTTCGGCCGCGTCATCGAGGGCCAGGACGTGGTGGACAATATCGCCACCACGCCCACGCACCCCGGCGACCGCCCCAAGGCCGACGTGGTGATGAAGAAGGTCACGATTGAGGAAGGTGAATAGTGAACGGTGAATAGTGAACGGTAAATAGTAAATGGTGATAAGAGGAAAGCCGCTCGCCTCTTATCACCATTTACTATTCACCATTCACCACTTACTGTCTTGTTCCCGGCTTGCCGCCGGCCGCCTTCAGGATTTCGACGACGGCCGTCTGGCCGTTCTGCTCGGCGAAGTCGAGGGCGGTGCGGCCGTCCTCGTATTTGGCGTTCACGTCGGCGCCGGCCGCGATGAGGAGTTTGACGCTCTCCTTCAGCCCTTTGGTCGAGGCGGCGATGAGCGCCGTCCAGCCCTTCGGCGTGTGCGCGTTGGGGTCGGCCTTGCTGTTCAGGAGCAGGTCGAGCGTGGGCACGCGCCCGTTGGCGGCGGCGCTGATGACGGGCGTGATGCCCGCGTCGTTGCGCGCGTTGATGTCCGCGCCCTTCGCCATCAGCGCCTCGATGATGTCGTAGCCGCCGGCACGCGGCGCCGCGAAGAGCAGGGCCGTCCCGCCGCCGTTGCCGCGCGCGTCGGCCTCCGCCCCCTTCGCCAGAAACAGCTTCACCAGGGCCAGGTGCCCCTGCGTCGCCGCCTTCATCAAGGCCGTGTCCTTGTCGTTGTCGCGCGCGCGCAGGTCTGCGCCGCGCGCCAGCAGCAGGTTGACCACGTCCGCCTGCCCGAACCACGAGGCCCACAGCAGAGGCGTCCAGCCGTCCTCCGCGCGCGCGTTCACCTCCGCCCCCTTCGCAATCAGTTCCTGCGCCACTTCGGTGTAGCCGTTGGCCGCCGCGAAGGTGAGCGCCGTCCTGCCGTCCTTGTAACGCGCGTTCGGGTTCGCGCCCGCCGCCAGGAGCGCGCGCACCACCGGCAGTTGGCCGCTCGACGCGGCGAACATGAGGGCCGTGCGCCCGTCGTCCGTCTGCGCGTTCGCGTTCGCGCCGCGCCCGACGAGGGCCTGCACCGCCTCGGCGTTGCCCGCCTCGGCCGCGACCATCAAAGCCGTCACGCCGTCGGCGCAGCGCGCGTTCGCGTCCGCGCCCTTCGAGAGCAGCTCCTGCGCCGCCGCCGCCGTCTCGGCCGCCGCGGCGTAGACGAGCGCCGCGCAGTTCTCCTTCGACCTCGTGTTCACGTCGGCGCCCGCCTTGACCGACCCGGCGACGCCGGTCGCGTCGCCGCGCGAAGCCGCGTCGAGCAGCTTGTCGGTCTTCGTCGCGCGCGGCCCCCTCGTGACCGTCGGCGGCTTCGGCCTCGCCGTCATGACCACCTTCGGCTTCTTGGGCTGGATGGCGAACTGCCCGACGCCGCCCGTCAGGTCTCCCTGCGCCCCGGCGCTCAGCGCGAGCAGCGGCGAGAGGCACGCGGCGATGGCAACACAAAGAGTCTGTCTGCTTCTATCTCTCATGACTTGGTGTGACTCTCAGAGCGGAGACGTTACAGCGTGGTTGACGGGGCCGTGCCCGCGGCCGAGACCCGGCGCGCGGCGGATGGCCTCCGTGACGAACTGCTTGGCCGCGGCGACTGATTCTTGAAGGTTAAGTCCGCGGGCGAGACACGCGGCGACGGCCGCGGCGAGCGTGCAGCCCGTCCCGTGCGTCGAGATGGTGTCGACGCGCGCGGCGGTGAACGTCCTGACCCGGCCCTCTTCGTCGAGCAGCAGGTCGGTCGCCTCGCCTTCGAGGTGGCCGCCCTTGACGAGCACCGCGCGCGCGCCGAGTTCGCGCATCGCGCGCGCCGCCTCAAGCATCCCCTCGCGGTCGCGTATCAAGAGCCCCGTGATGCGCTCGGCCTCCGGGACGTTCGGCGTGGCGACGCGCGCGAGCGGGAGCAGTTCCCTCTTTAAAGCGTCGAGCGCCTCGTCGTCTATCAAATCGAAGCCGGAGGTCGAGCGCACGACCGGGTCTACGACCGGAGCGGGCAAGGAGGTTTCGCGGAAGAGCCGCGCGACCTCTCTGATGATCTCGCGCGTCGGGAGCATGCCGGTCTTCGCGCCGGCGACTTCGAAGTCTTCGGCGACGGCCGAGACCTGCGCGCGCACCGTCTCGGCCGTCTGGTGCGCGGCGCCGAAGACGCCGGTCGTGTTCTGGAAGGTGAGCGACGTAACGGCCGCCGCCGCGAAGCAGCCGAAGGCGGTGAACGTCTTCACGTCGGCGACCACCCCTGCGCCGCCCGACGGGTCGAAACCCGCGACGGTCAAAGCTACTGGCATCGTCAAGACCATAATGCTTAAGGCGGAAGCCCGACCGTCAGGGAGGGCGTTAGTGTTTCTCAGTTCGCACCTTTAAGGGAGACTGACGCCCTCCCTCACGGTCGGGCTTCCGCCTGACCTTCAGCGTACCCGGCCGATGTGATGCACGATTCGCGCGAGGTTTTGTCCGTTCGCGAAAAGCCTGATGCCTGCCACGCCCGCCGCGCCTGCCTGCAAGACCTTCTCAACCTCATCCTCCCCGACGCCGCCGAGCGCGACCAGAGGGAACGGGGAGAGGTCGAGCGCGGCTTTCGTCAAAGCTTCGAGCCCGACCGGCGGGCCGTACGCGCGCTTCGAGGGCGTGTCGAAGACGGGGCCGAAGACCGCGAAGTCGGCGCCCCCCGCGCGCGCCGCGCGCGCCTCGTCAATCGTGTGCGCCGAGACGCCTATCAAAAAATCTTCGCCGAAGGCGCGGCGCACTTCGGACGCTTCGAGCGAGTTTGTCGTCAGGTGAACGCCGTCGCAACGGGCGGCGCGCGCGACGTCGGCGCGGTCGTTGACGAGGACGCGCGTCCCGCTCCCTCGCGCGGCGTGTGCGGCGGCGGAGGCCAACTCGAAGAGGACTCGGCCGGTCAGACTCTTCTCGCGCAGTTGGACGAGCGTGACGCGCGCGGCGGCGGCGGCGCGGACGAGCGCGAGCAGGCGTCCGAACTCTTCGGACTCCGGACGGGTCGCGCTACTCGTTTCGCCCGCTGTGATGAGGTACGTGATCGGTCGCGCGAGCGCTCTGGACATCCTGTGCTGGCGGCGGCGTCGGGAGAGTGTCGGCGGTCGGGAGCGGCTGGGCCGCCACGCGGGTCTCAACCTGCGGCTTGTAAGGTTGCGCGTCGGCGCCCTGAAGCTTCCGCACGGTCTCGTTGAAGTGGAACATCTCCCAGAAGGCCATCGCGAGGTTGAGCAGGCCGACGCCGGTGACCGCGCCGCGCACCCACCCCGAGGCGACCGCGTGCTGGAGCCCGATGAAGCCCGTCTTCTGCGCGACCATGACCAGGAAGAAGTTGTCGCCCCAGTCGCCCATCCCCCACGGCTGCCACCACGGCAGCAGCGTCAGGAAGAGGCCCGCCTCCAGACAGAGGAGGATGTAGAAGATGACCGTGAGCCTCGAAGCCATAAGTGGTGAATGGTAAATCGTAAATCGTGAATAGTAAATGGCGCACGGCCAAGACACGCGCCGGCCCTCCGCCATTTACTATTCACGATTTACGATTTACTAGCCTTCTGCAGTTCCCGCAGACGGTCGGCGACGCCGCGGTAGGAGACGTCGATGGCGTAGACTTCGGAGAGGACTTCGATGGCGCGGCCGTGGTCGCCCATCCGCTCGTAGGCCGTGCCGAGGTCGTAGCGCATGGCCTGGTACTCGTCCT
>Ga0213876_10000103_pt1 | contig 94164 bp, 74 predicted proteins | sample BarmaccomBMRX_R9_FD_160113 | JGI IMG/M metagenome (GOLD analysis project Ga0213876, IMG submission 160113) | Root-associated microbial communities from Barbacenia macrantha in rupestrian grasslands, the National Park of Serra do Cipo, Brazil - RX_R9 | ecosystem: Host-associated > Plants > Roots... | reverse complement strand
TTTTTTCGCCGCCGGGGACTTCGCCGACGCCGGTGTTGCCGGCGTTGTCGGTGATGATAACGATGTTACGGGTGAAGAACGGCGCATGCGCACCGCTCAGGTTCATCAGCATGCTGTCATGCCCGGCTACCGGGATGACCTTCACTGACGTAACAACAGGAGTCGAACTTTGAGCGCTCATATTTTATCCTTTAACTCTGTCACTGACGTCCAAATACCGGGCGTTTTCTGTCAAATTTCCAGCCGGGGATCAGGTATTGCATCGGACCTGCGTCGTTACGCGCACCGCCTGGCAGGCTTTTATAGATGGCATGGGCTTTTTCAATCTGCGCCCAGTCAATCTCCACGCCCAGACCCGGCGCATCCGGTACCGCAATCTGCCCGCCTTTGATTTCCAGCGGCTGTTTCGTCAGGCGCGCCTCGCCTTCCTGCCAGATCCAGTGGGTGTCGATGGCCGTCGGATTACCCGGCGCCGCCGCGCCAACGTGGGTGAACATCGCCAGTGAAATATCGAAGTGGTTATTGGAGTGGCAACCCCAGGTCAGCCCCCAGTCATCACACAGTTGCGCCACACGTACCGCCCCGGAGAGCGTCCAGAAGTGCGGGTCCGCAAGAGGGATGTCTACCGCATTCAGCATTACAGAGTGGCCCATTTCACGCCAGTTAGTGGCGATCATGTTGGTGGCAACGGGCAGACCGGTGGCGCGACGGAATTCCGCCATCACTTCACGCCCGGAGAAACCCTGCTCTGCGCCACACGGATCTTCCGCGTAGGTCAATACATCCTGGAGGCCTTTACACAGTTCAATGGCTTCATCAAGCAGCCAGGCGCCATTCGGGTCCACGGTGATACGCGCATCCGGGAAGCGTTTTTTCAGGGCGCGGGCCGCGTCAATTTCCTGCTCGCCCGGCAGCACGCCGCCTTTCAGTTTGAAGTCTTTAAAACCGTAACGGTCCTGAGACGCCTCGGCCAGACGCACAACCGCGTCGCTGTTCATCGCTTCCTGATGGCGCAGGTGATACCACTCATGGTTGCCGTCGGTTTTATCAAGGTATGGCAGGTCGGTTTTGGTGCGGTCGCCGATATAGAACAGATACCCCAGGACGGTTACGGCATCACGCTGTTTGCCCGGCCCCAGCAGCTCGCAGACCGGCACGTTCAGCGCTTTACCTAACAGGTCGAGCAGTGCGGCTTCAAGTGCGGCTACGGCATTAACGCGCAGTTCAAACGTCCATGCGCCTTTGCCAAAATTATCGAAATCGCTCGCCTGATTACCCTTATGAACGCGCTGAACTACTTTGTTCAGCCGCGCCACCTCCTGCCCCAGCACCATCGGAATAGCATCTACCAGCGTCTGGTAAATCACTTCCCCACCCGGTGCTTCGCCAACGCCGGTGTTACCGGCGTTGTCTGTCAGTACTACGATGTTACGTGTGAAATAAGCGTTATGCGCACCGCCAATGTTCATTAACATACTGTCATGACCAGCAACCGGAATGACTTTCATATCTGTAATGACGGGGCTTGCTTGCGTACTCATAATTATCGTCCTGTGACAGGTTTCAATTCGATACGTTTGATATCTCCCACCAACACCAGGTAGCTCAGTACCGCCACCAGGGCATGGATACCAACGTAGATCAGCGCGCCGTTAAACGAGCCTGTAGTCCCAACGATGTAACCGATAGCAATCGGGGTAACGATACCGGAGATGTTACCGAACATATTGAACAGACCACCGCTCAGACCGCTGATTTCCTTCGGCGCCGTGTCGGCCATAACAGCCCAACCCAATGCACCAATACCTTTACCGAAGAACGCCATGGACATGAAACCGATAATCATCCATTCAACGTCGGTGTAGTTACAGAACACCATCACCATAGAGAGCAACATGCCAAGTACGATGGGGGTTTTACGTGCAATATTCAGAGAACCCGTACGACGCATTAACCAGTCAGAGATAATCCCGCCGAGCACCCCACCCGCAAAGCCGCAAATTGCCGGGATGGACGCGATAAAGCCCGCTTTCAAAATAGACATACCGCGAGCCTGAACCAGGTAGACCGGGAACCAGGTGATAAAGAAGTATGTCAGGGCGTTGATGCAATACTGGCCCAGGTAAACACCAATCATCATACGGGAGCCAAGCAGTTGCTTGATTTGACCCCATTTTTCGCTGAACGGGACTTTCGCTTTCCCGCTTTTCTGATCCATGTTGATCAGTGCGCCGCCTTCTGCGATGTATTCAAGCTCTTTCTTGTTCACCTTCGGATGCTGGTTCGGTTCGTAAATCACTTTCAGCCAAATGAAGCTGATAACGATACCCAGACCACCCATAAAGAAGAACACGTGCGACCAACCCACCTCATGGGTTAACCAACCCATAATCGGGGCGAAAATTACCGTTGCGAAGTACTGTGCGGAGTTGAAAATCGCGACTGCCGTACCCCTTTCCTGTGCCGGGAACCAGGCCGCAACGATGCGACTGTTACCAGGGAAGGATGGCGATTCGGCCAGCCCTACCAGGAAGCGCAGGGTGAACAGCGCAACGATGATGCCGAAGCCACTGAATACATCGACAAACCCTTGCAGCAGGGTAAACAGGGACCAAATGAAAATGGACCAGAAATAAACACGCTTGGAACCGAAGCGGTCAAGCAGCCAGCCACCCGGAATCTGCCCTATAACATAGGCCCAGGAAAACGCGGAGAAAACATAACCCATACCGATTGGATCAAGGCCGATATCTTTGGCCATTTCTGACCCGGCGATTGACAGCGTGGCGCGGTCACCGTAGTTGAAGGATGTGACGATAAACAACATCACCACTATCCAGTAGCGAGCATTGGTACGCTTTTCAGCGCTGCTCGCTGCTTGGCTTAATGTACTCATTGTTGTACTCCCGAAGCATAAATGTTCATGTACATTCATCCGGAACAGGACAACCTGTAGGGGTGAACCGAATGATGTATTTGTGTTTTTTGCAGTTTTACTGCCGGGTCGCTATTCCCTGCGTACTGCGTTTTTTTAACTTGCGGGAAAAGTATAAAAAGGGGTACCTGAACACTCACCGTGCAACAACACAACATTGTGTGGTCATGGCATGAAGGTTTCTTGCAAAAGCCCAGGGGGATGGGGACTAACTCACGGAAATGAAAAGTTGAGGCGCTAACATTTGGTTAAAAGTCAGCCTGTTTTGAATAATGTGAAACGCATCGCTTGACGCAGTGTAAATGCACTTTTAGCCCCTCAGGAGAAGAGGGTTTTTACTGGCAAACGCCCAATGCTTACTCGATTCAGTTGCCGCATAATGTGCCGCGTCGCTATTTTACCGCTTACCGCCAGATCAGTGGGTTGCCCTCCTGTAGGGGGAGGGCAAAACCTCATTTTAACAATGTCGCCCAGTGTTCCACCCACGGGTTAGAAACCGACTCAGGCTCGGGATCCTCGCTGGCATCGATCAGCAAAACGTCTCCCACGCGCTGCGCACTTTGTTCCTGCAATAACGCGTCAAACTGTTTTCCGCCGCCGCAGAAATTTGTATAGGTGCTGTCGCCCAGGGCAATCACACAATAACGCAGCGCTGGCTGATAGCCGATTTTGTCACGAATGTACTGAAACAACGGCACAATACTGTCCGGCAAATCGCCCTGCCCGGTCGTTGATGTCACCACCAGCGCATACTTATCTTTATAAGCATCCCAGTCCGCAGGTTCTGGATCTTCAAATACCGTAGCGCTGTGCCCCTGTTCGCCCAGAATCGTTTGTGCCTCTTCGGCCACCAGCAACGCATTGCCGTACATGGTGCCAACGAAAATTCCGACTTCCGCCATGGTGCTCACTCCTTGCGTTAAATGTGAATCCCGCCATCCTGACCGCACGGCGAGACAAACTCAACCCTTTCATTGTCAGGGAGAAGCCTCTGCCAGCCAAACTGCGACAACGCCCGCATCCAGACATCATCCAGCCCGGCATGCAGCGTCAGCGGTTCGCCGGTAAAGGGGTGAGTGAGTGTTAACTGACTGGCATGGAGCATCAGACGGTTACAGCCAAAATGTTCTGCCGCGCTGCGGTTCTGACGCAAATCACCATGTTTACTGTCACCGATAATCGGGTGGCGTAAATGGGCGAGATGGCGACGGAGCTGATGCTTACGTCCGGTTTGTGGGAGCAGTTCAACCAGGCCGTAACGTGTGGTCGGAAATTTACTGGTCGCCACCGGCATTTCGGTCGTCGCCATCCCGCGATAATGCGTCACCGCTGGCTGTGGGCCTTTATCGTCCCGGGCAAATTTGTCCGCGATTTTATCCAGCTCTTCAACCAGCGGATAATCCAGTACCGCCTCGTCCATCAGCCAGCCGCGCACAATCGCATGGTAGCGTTTCTGAATTTGGTGCTGCTCAAATTGCTGCGCCAGAAGACGCCCCGCCTCGCTCGACAGCCCCATCAGCAATACACCGGAGGTCGGTCTGTCGAGACGATGCGCAGTAAAGACATGCTGGCCTATCTGGTCGCGGACGGTTTGCATCACCACCACTTTTTCATCCCGATCAAGCCAGCTTCGGTGTACCAGCCAGCCTGAGGGTTTATTCACCGCAACCAGCCATTCATCCTGATAGATAATCTCAAGCATCAGGCATCATCATTTGAGAAGAGCGCGTCGAGCTCTTGCAATTGCACAAGAATGACATCACGCGCGGGATGCGTCGCATCGAGCGCAATTTCATAGTAAGGCGCAATGGCAAAGGATTCAGGCAGCGGATGCTCACCGTCCAGCAAGGCGTGCATGCGGGGAATCAACACCCATTGCAGCCACTCGTACGGTTCGAGGGTATCCATACAGAAAGGTTGAGTACTGTTGAACACGCTGGCATCCGGCGCAACGGACTGCCATTGGTTATGCTCACGTAACAGCGCCTCGATAAGCTGTAATTGCTGGCGCACGCGGGAAGGAAGCGTCATGAAAACCTCGATAACAAACGAACTGGCGCGCAGGATAGCATCTGTAGCGAGAAATAAAAAAAGGGAGCACTGTAAAAACAGTGCTCCCGGTTCGTTTCGCAGCAATCCTGCTACTTTTCGTGCTCCCTGCTCATCCTTGACAACTTTTCCTGCGGGTCTCCTGACCCTTGTTCATCCTTAAACTAGCGCATCCTGCCCACACCACCCCGATGTGGATTAGCCTCATCCGTAAAGCGTGTCCTTGATCTTCCTGATCCACCGAACATCCTGACCGGCTCTCGTTCTCCCTCCTGGAGGTGTCCTTTAATGCGTTCCTGCATTTTCCCTTTTACTTCATCCAGAAGCCTGTCCGTGAAGCACCATCCTGGTGTATCCCGTCTCGAAACAACATCATCCTGATGTTCGTTTCAGTGTGCGACTCCTTGTCGACGCAGATAGAATTACCCATTCCTCTTCGTCTTACAAGTGTGCCTAAGGCAAATATTTCCCCTGCTAACTATAATTTAACTAAGGTTATTATTTTTAACTAATTGATTTTATTATTAAAAAACAACAAAGATACGTAGACCATAGCAAAGCAAGCAGGCGATCTCTCACAAGCTTTGTAAGAGATCTCTCACAAGAGGAATAGCAATAAAGATTACAGAACAGGCTCAAGTTGATTGAGGAAGTCCGCAAGATCTGAGGAAAGAACCGTACGCTGGCGGGTTCCCAATGTCTCTTTAATGACTTCACCGCTCAAGTTACACAGCGAAATCACATCAATGTCGCTGTCCAGAGTAGCAATAAAAAGTGTAGGCGAAAGCTTAAGTCTTTTCTGGGTGACCAGGTGGCCAATCAGGTTCTCCTGAACTCGCTGGAAATCGTCAGCGCTCCAGGTTTGCAGTAGTGTAAGCGTTTCCCCACGGAAGGTCGCTTGCATATCCCCGGCAAATTGTGTGGTGTAAAACACGCGAAGCGCAGGTTGTACCATAATATCCATCGCGCGTTCAATCGCGTTTACATTTTGCTCCGGTAAAAACGGCTGCGGCTGCCACGTGACGAGGGTATCGGTCGAGGAGATAATGCACGGTGAAGGCACGCCATACAGCTCTTCACTTTGCGGCCAGGTACCGTACGACTGCTGCCATGCATCGCAATAGCGCGTGGTAAACGCTTTCAGGGCAAGGGCTATCTCTTTTTCCACCGCTTTCTCTCTTTATCTAAGCCAGGATACACTTTGCCTATTAGTGTACCCGTAAATATGGCGATGAAACATGTCTTCCTATGATAACCATCAGGCGCTGTCTGGCCTGACGCTTGGCAAAACCACCGACTACCGCGATCGCTACGACGCCAGCCTGCTGCAAGGTGTTCCCCGCAGCCTGAACCGCGATCCGCTGGGATTAAAAGCAGAGAATCTCCCCTTCCAGGGCGCAGATATCTGGACGCTCTATGAACTCTCCTGGCTTAACGCCAACGGTCTGCCGCAGGTGGCAGTCGGCCATGTGGAGTTAAACTACGCCAGCATCAATCTGGTGGAGTCAAAAAGCTTTAAGCTTTACCTTAACAGTTTTAATCAAACCCGCTTCGCGAGCTGGGGCGAGGTACGTGACACGCTTGAGCGCGATCTTAGCGCCTGCGCGCAAGGCGAGGTTTCCGTCGCGCTATACCGACTCGATGAAATTGAAGGCCAGCCTATTGCCCACTTCCACGGCACCTGCATTGATGACCAGGATATCGTTATTGATAACTACGACTTCGACGCGGCACTGCTGACTGACGCGGCGAGCGGCAAAGTAGTTGAAGAGACGCTGGTTAGCCATCTGCTCAAATCGAACTGTCTGATCACCCACCAACCCGACTGGGGCTCCGTGCAAATCCAGTATCGTGGTCCGAAAATCGACCGGGAAAAGCTGCTGCGCTATCTGGTCTCCTTCCGTCATCATAATGAATTCCATGAGCAGTGCGTCGAGCGCATCTTTACCGACATTCAGCGTTTTTGTCAGCCAGAAAGCTTAAGCGTTTACGCCCGTTACACCCGACGTGGTGGGTTGGATATCAACCCGTGGCGCACTAATACCCGGTTTATTCCCGCAACCGGGCGTCTGGTTCGCCAGTAAACACACAATTTTTTGCTATCTGCGAGGGAGATTCATCGCGGCAGGTTGTTAAACGTCATAACCCGAGGCTATTGTAATCATCAGGGAAGATACAATTTTCATCCCGTAAGGAGTTCACTTGATTACACATATTAGCCCGCTTGGCTCGATGGATATGTTGTCGCAACTGGAAGTCGACATGCTGAAACGCACGGCCAGTAGCGACCTGTATCAACTGTTTCGTAACTGTTCACTCGCAGTACTTAACTCCGGAAGTCTGACTGATAACAGCAAAGAGCTGCTCTCTCGTTATGAAAGTTTCGATATCAACGTCTTACGCCGTGAACGCGGCGTAAAACTGGAGCTTATTAACCCGCCAGAAGATGCGTTTGTCGACGGGCGTATTATTCGCGCGTTGCAGGCAAACCTCTTCGCCGTCCTGCGCGATATTTTGTTTGTGAATGGACAAATTCACAGCGCCGGGCGACTCCAGCATCTGAATCTTGAAGATTCAATTCATATCACCAACCTGGTCTTCTCCATTTTGCGCAATGCCCGCGCGCTGCACGTTGGTGAAGCGCCGAACATGGTCGTGTGCTGGGGCGGTCACTCCATCAACGAAACCGAATACCTGTATGCGCGCCGCGTCGGCACCCAGTTGGGCTTGCGCGAACTGAACATCTGCACCGGTTGTGGTCCAGGTGCGATGGAAGCGCCGATGAAAGGCGCGGCGGTGGGACACGCGCAGCAGCGCTATAAAGACGGGCGTTTTATCGGGATGACCGAACCCTCGATCATTGCCGCTGAACCGCCTAACCCGCTGGTCAACGAACTGATCATCATGCCGGACATCGAAAAACGTCTGGAAGCCTTCGTGCGCATCGCCCACGGCATCATCATCTTCCCTGGTGGGGTGGGTACAGCAGAAGAACTGCTTTATCTGCTGGGTATTTTGATGAACCCGGCCAACAAAGATCAGGTATTGCCGCTGATCCTTACCGGGCCGAAAGAGAGCGCCGACTATTTCCGCGTGCTGGATGAGTTTATCGTCAATACGCTGGGGGAAAGCGCACGTCGCCACTATCGTATCGTCATTAACGACGCTGCCGAAGTGGCCCGCCTGATGAAAAAAGCCATGCCGCAGGTGAAAGAGAATCGTCGCGAAACCGGCGATGCTTACAGCTTCAACTGGTCAATTCGCATAGCGCCCGATCTGCAGGTACCGTTCGAACCGACGCACGAAAACATGGCGAACCTGAAACTATATCCTGACCAACCCGTGGAAGTTCTGGCAGCCGATCTGCGCAGGGCCTTCTCGGGCATCGTCACCGGTAACGTGAAGGAAATGGGTATCCAGGCCATTGAAAAATACGGACCGTACAAAATTCATGGCGACCGCGACATGATGCGTCGTATGGATGATTTACTGCAAGGCTTCGTCGCTCAGCACCGTATGAAGTTGCCGGGCTCGGCTTACATACCTTGCTACGAAATCTGCACCTGAACCATAAGGGCGGCCTATGTCGCCCTCTCTTTTTCCTGGCCAGCCAATCGTTTGCGTTGCTCTGACGCCACAGATAAATATTCATAAAACCTATATTAATGCTGATAAAACGCTAAAACACGCAAATCAGGCAGGCCTTTTATCGCGTTTTAACTCACATACTTTGCTTGTGAATCCCGCCAATGATAGCCTTCGCGCCCATAAATTTCATGCGGCGATCTGTTCGCAGAGCTTTACCCCAACAATAACCGTATAAAAAGTGGATTATTGCATTTGCGATCGGGATCACTGATCCATCCATAACATAAATGTATCGTGCCGCCCGCCAATAGTTACGAGATGAAATTATAAAAAAACCGTAAAAGCGCAGAATTTCGTATTACCGCCGTGTTCTTTGGCATTGGATTTGACCAAAAAGCGGCATTTACTTTCCCTGGAGATATTAGATGGAAACGACTCAAACCGGCACCGTTGCTTCAATCGAGACCCGAAGCGCATGGCGTAAAACGGACACCATGTGGATGCTCGGACTGTATGGCACCGCCATTGGCGCAGGGGTTCTATTCCTGCCGATTAACGCGGGCGTAGGTGGGATGATCCCGCTGATTATTATGGCGATTCTCGCCTTCCCAATGACCTTCTTCGCCCACCGCGGCCTGACCCGTTTCGTCCTCTCAGGTAAAAACCCTGGGGAAGACATCACCGAAGTTGTAGAAGAACATTTCGGCAAAGGCGCCGGTAAGCTGATTACCCTGCTCTATTTCTTTGCTATCTACCCAATCCTGTTGGTGTATAGCGTGGCGATTACCAATACGGTGGAAAGCTTTATGACCCACCAGTTGGCCTTAACCCCGCCGCCGCGCGCAATCCTGTCGCTGATTCTGATCGTCGGTATGATGACCATCGTACGTTTCGGTGAGCAAATGATCGTCAAAGCGATGAGTATTCTGGTGTTCCCGTTCGTGGTGGCACTGATGATGCTGGCGCTGTACCTGATTCCACAGTGGAGCACCAGCGCGCTGGATACTCTCTCTTTGAGCAGCGCAAGTGCATCAGGCAACGGTCTGTGGATGACGCTGTGGCTGGCGATTCCGGTGATGGTCTTCTCCTTTAACCATTCGCCGATTATCTCCTCTTTCGCAGTCGCAAAACGCGAAGAGTATGGCGTGGAAGCTGAACGTAAATGTTCGCGCATTCTCTCTTACGCGCACATCATGATGGTACTGACCGTGATGTTCTTCGTGTTCAGTTGTGTACTGAGCCTCTCCCCGGCAGACCTGGCGGCGGCAAAATCACAGAACATCTCCATTCTGTCGTACCTGGCAAACCACTTTAACGCCCCGGTCATCGCCTGGATGGCTCCGATTATCGCGATTATCGCCATTACCAAATCCTTCCTCGGCCACTATCTGGGTGCGCGTGAAGGCTTCAACGGGATGGTGATTAAATCCCTGCGCGGTAAAGGTAAATCCATCGAAATCAACAAACTGAACAAAATTACCGCGCTGTTTATGCTGGTAACCACCTGGGCCGTTGCGACGCTGAACCCGAGCATTCTCGGCATGATCGAAACCCTGGGCGGCCCGATTATCGCGATGATTCTGTTCCTGATGCCGATGTACGCCATTCATAAAGTACCGGCCATGCGTAAATACAGCGGCCATATCAGCAACATCTTTGTTGTTGTAATGGGTCTTATCGCTATCTCCGCCATCTTCTTCTCTCTGTTCAGCTAATCCCTTAGCGCCGTCAGCACGGCGGCGCTTTTCCCTGATCTTTTTAGCCATGGATACTGCATCATGATCAGCGTATTCGATATTTTTAAAATCGGTATTGGCCCTTCCAGCTCCCACACCGTTGGGCCAATGAAAGCCGGTAAGCAGTTCACGGACGACCTGATCGCACGCGACATGCTGCAAAACGTCACCCGTGTTGTGGTGGACGTTTACGGTTCCCTCTCACTGACCGGGAAAGGTCACCACACGGATATCGCCATCATTATGGGGCTGGCGGGAAATCTGCCGGACACGGTGGATATCGACGCCATTCCTGACTTTATTCAGGACGTTAATACCCACGGACGGCTGCTACTGGCAAACGGCGCCCATGAAGTGGAGTTTCCGGTTGATAAATGCATGAATTTCCACGCAGATAATTTATCGCTGCATGAAAACGGGATGCGCATCACCGCCCTGAACGGTGAAAACGTGCTGTATAGCCAGACTTATTACTCTATCGGCGGCGGCTTTATTGTTGATGAAGCTAATTTTGGTCAGAGCAATGACGCTCCTGTCGCCGTACCTTACCCATACAAATCGGCTGCGGACCTCCAACAACACTGCCGCGAAAGCGGACTCTCCCTTTCCGGCCTGATGATGCAAAACGAGCTGGCGCTGCACAGCAAGGCAGAGCTGGAGGCGCATCTTTCCGCCATCTGGGACGTCATGCGCGGTGGAATTGAACGCGGCATCACCACCGAAGGTGTGCTGCCAGGCAAACTGCGTGTTCCGCGCCGGGCGGCGGCATTGCGCCGTCTGCTGGTGAGCAGCGATAAAACCACCAGCGACCCGATGGCGGTGGTCGACTGGATTAACATGTTCGCGCTGGCCGTCAATGAAGAAAACGCGGCAGGCGGGCGCGTGGTGACGGCCCCGACCAACGGTGCCTGCGGCATTGTCCCGGCGGTACTGGCCTACTACGACAAGTTTATCCGTGAGGTCAACGCCAATTCGCTGGCGCGCTATCTGCTCACCGCCAGTGCCATTGGCTCGCTTTATAAAATGAACGCCTCAATTTCCGGCGCGGAAGTGGGTTGCCAGGGCGAAGTCGGCGTCGCCTGCTCCATGGCCGCCGCCGGGCTGGCTGAACTGCTCGGTGGAAGCCCGGCCCAGGTATGTATCGCCGCAGAAATCGGCATGGAGCATAACCTTGGTCTGACCTGCGATCCGGTGGCCGGACAGGTACAGGTGCCCTGCATCGAGCGTAACGCCATCGCCTCGGTAAAAGCGGTCAACGCCGCGCGGATGGCGCTACGCCGAACCAGCGAGCCGCGTGTTTGCCTGGATAAAGTTATCGAGACAATGTACGAAACGGGCAAGGACATGAACGCCAAATATCGCGAAACCTCGCGTGGTGGTCTGGCGATGAAAATCGTCGCCTGCGATTAATCATCCGGCGCCTCGTTTTGCGAGGCGTCTTCCCGAATCCCCTGCTGCCGATAGTCTCCCGGCCCCGTCAATGTTACCCTGAACACCTGTATCATGGCCTGGAGGGAACGGTGGCTATCCATCTGCTTATTGTTGACGCACTCAACCTTATTCGACGTATTCACGCAGTTCAGGGTTCGCCCTGCGTCACCACCTGCCAGCACGCGCTGGATCAACTGATACTCCACAGCCAGCCTACCCACGCGGTCGCCGTGTTTGACGATGAGGCCCGCAACCAAAGCTGGCGGCACCAGAGGCTGCCGGATTACAAAGCCGGAAGGCCGCCAATGCCGGAAACCCTGCATGATGAGATGCCGGACCTGCGTGCCGCTTTTGCTCAGCGCGGTGTACAAAGTTGGGTGTCGCCGGGTAACGAAGCCGACGATCTGGCCGCTACGCTCGCCTGCAAAGTAGCAAAAGCAGGACATCAGGCCACCATTGTCTCGACGGATAAAGGCTACTGCCAGCTTCTGGAGCCGGGCATCCGCATTCGTGACTATTTTCAAAAGCGCTGGCTGGATGCCCCCTTTATCGCCAGCGAGTTCGGCGTTTCCCCCCAACAACTCCCCGACTACTGGGGCCTTGCGGGTATCAGCAGTTCAAAAATACCGGGGGTTGCGGGGATTGGCCCGAAAAGCGCGGCCCAGTTGCTGACCGACTTTCAGGATCTGGAGGGTCTGTATGGCCGTCTGGATGAGGTGCCGGAGAAATGGCGCAAGAAGCTTGAAGAGCATAAAGAGATGGCCTTTGTCTGCCGCGATATCTCGCGCCTGCAAACGGATATCCATATTGATGGCAACTTACAGCAGTTGCGTCTTTCCCGGTAACCACCAACCGGCGTTTAGTCTGTAAAAGCGGGAAAGTAAACTGACCTGGCAGGCAGGTCAGTTATATGGGAAACGCTTAGCGCTCGTCGCGGCGCCCACCCACCGCAGCCCACCAGCGACGGACGTGAACCGTCACCTCTTCGCGGTCATGGTAAAGCTGGCGCGCCTGGATCTCGGCATTGATGCCGTGCGCCTGAAGCTGTTCCTGAATATACGCCAGGTTCTGCTGCACCTCTTCGTAGCGCTTTTTCATCGGCAACTTGAGGTTAAAAATGGTTTCACGACACCAGCCGTTAACCAGCCATTGCGCCATCAGCGCGGCCACTTTAGCTGGTTTTTCCACCATGTCGCAGACCATCCACGAAATGTTGTTACGATTTGGACGGTAGCGGAAGCCATCTTCCGGCAGCCAGGTCACCTGCCCGGTATCCATCAGGCTTTGCGCCATCGGACCATTATCCACGGAGACAACCCACATATTGCGTTTGACCAGTTGATAGGTCCAGCCGCCAGGGCAAGCCCCCAGATCCACCGCATGCATACCATTCGCCAGGCGCTCGTCCCACTCATCGGCCGGGATAAACACATGGAAAGCTTCTTCCAGTTTCAGCGTTGAGCGGCTTGGCGCATCAGAAGGAAACTTGAGACGCGGGATGCCCATATAAAATGGTGAGTTATTGGTAGTGTAAGAGTACCCGGTATAGCAACAGCCCGGCGCGATAAAGAACACATGCACCACCGGGCGCTTCGGCGTCTCGTAGTTCACCAGAATGCCCGCCTCACGCAGCGCCGCACGCAGCGGCACCGTGAATTTGCGGCAGAACTTCATCAGCTCTTTGCTTTCGTTGGTGTCAGCCACTTCAACGCGTAAGTCACCGCCTTTCTCCACGACACCCTGCAACATCCCCACGATCGGAGTAATGCGATCTTCTGGCGGCAGATTCTGTAATAACTCGCCGACCACAAACATCTGACGGGCGAAGATCAGCGAGCTGAACGGCAGTTCACGTGCCAGCTTGTCTGCGTCATCAGGCTGATAACATTCGAAAATGACATAGCCCGCGTTCTCTTTGACGCGGGCAAAACCAAACACCTCGCGGCGCCCGGCTTTGTCGGTAATTTCTGCGGCACACTCTTTCTCGAAACCAGGGCGGCACAGTAAAACAACTTTATTCATGAACAACGCCCTTACGTTTCAGACGGATTGCACCAATAAACATTAACACCCATCCTGCCAGGAAGCAGACGCCGCCAACAGGGGTGACAAACGCCCACAGGCGCAGATGCGAAAGCGCCAGGCAATACAGACTGCCGCTAAATAACACCGTGCCCAGGGCCAGAAATACACTACTCCAGTAAAACCAGATGCTGATTCGACGCTGCATCGCCACCGCCAGCCCCAGAACCGCCAGCGTATGGAATGCCTGATAGTTGAGGCCGGTTTGAATCCAGCCCATCTCAACAACACCCATCGATTTACTTAAAACATGTGCGCCGAATGCTCCCAGCGCAACATAAACAAAACCGCTCACTGCGGCGAAAATCAACATGAAACGGCTGGTCATGTGCGTACCCTAAAGTCATGCGCTTACCGCGCGTACAATTATTGTTCGTAGCGGAAACGAAATTTTTCCTGCTCGCTTGCCGCTTTTGCCAGGATCCACTGTCGAAAGGCGGCTATTTTACCCAGTTCTGCCTGGCTGTCATGACAAACCAGATAAAACGCGTTCTTACTGACCAGAACATCATTAAAAGGGCAGACCAGACGGCCTGCTTCAATTTCGGACTGTGCCATCACATTGTTGGCCAGTGCGATCCCCTGTCCATGGATTGCCGCCTGTAGCACCATCGCGCTATGGCTAAAAATAGGTCCCTGCTGAACGTTAAGATTAAGACCCAATTGCCGCGTATAAGTTTGCCAGTCCCGGCGGGATGCATCGTGCAACAGCGTGTGCTGCGCCAAATCCGCTGGCGTTTTCAAAGGCTTATCACCGGTTAATAATAATGGTGAACAGACCGGCAACAGATATTCCGCGTACAATTTTTCAACACGCAGTCCAGGCCAGTTGCCGCGACCATAAAAAATGGCTACGTCGACGTCATCCGCCAGTTTGTCTTCCTGGCGATCTACAGCCTGGATTCGAACGTCGATTCCCGGATAAGCTGAGTTAAAGCTAGAGAGGCGGGGTACCATCCATTGAATGGCAAAACTGGGCAGCAAACTGACCGTCAACGCTCCTTTAGCACTACGGGCCTGGAGTTTACGCGTCGCTTCGGTCAGTTGGGAAAATATCTCTTTAATATCCTGAAAATAACTCTGCCCTTCCTCGGTTAATAGCAGAGAACGATTACGCCGACGAAACAATTTGAGCCCCAGAAAATCCTCGAGAGACTTGATTTGGTGGCTTACTGCGGCCTGCGTCACAAATAACTCATCTGCCGCACGCGTGAAACTTAAATGGCGCGCCGCAGCATCAAAAACACGTAATGCATTAAGGGGTGGTAATCGCTTGGACATGGTTATCAGGCTTAGATGTTAAGGCGTTTTAACAAACAGGAAACAATGTGTAACCTATTAGTTTTTTTTATCTGAGCCATTATAATTTGTCCGTTGAGCTTCTACCAGCAAATACCTATAGTGGCGGCACTTCCTGAGCCGGAACGAGAAGCTTTTTTTGGAATGCGTGTTCTGAAGGGCTTTTGGCTTACGGTTGTGATGTTGTGTTGTTGTGTTTGCAATTGGTCTGAAATTCAGGCCACGGTAGCGAGACTACCCTTTTTCACTTCCTGTACATTTACCCTGTCTGTCCATAGTGATTAATGTAGCACCGCAAGATTGCGGTGCTTTTTTTTGCCCGAAAAACGGCGTTATTTCTTCTCCAGCGCAACCATCTCTTTCACATCACTACGGTTGATTTGCTGTTCGTTGCCGTTGGCATCTTTATACGAAATCATACCGGTCTGATCGTCAGTTTTCGGTTTCCCGTCGGAGACAATCGTACGCCCGTCATTGGTATGTAAGGCGTAGTTAGGACCAGAACAGGCGCTCAGTGCAAAAGTAAACAAACAGGCAGAAATAATTGCAGCAGTCTTTTTCATCTTCTTTCTCCTCATAGCAATTAATGCTAAATAAACCTCAATAACTGACAGGCTTAAACATCCATCTAACAGTAATTAGCATAACCTGCTTACAGAAGGTTGCCTGGACAAACAGACAATTCCGATGGTTATCAACCTTCTTGCTCCGGGGATAAATTTGCGCGACGATCAACAGATTGATACGAGGAATACCATGAACGCTTTCAACCCGGCGCAGTTTCGCGCCCAGTTTCCCGCGCTCGCCGATGCCGGTATTTATCTGGACAGCGCCGCCACAGCGTTAAAACCGCAGGCGGTCATCGATGCAACGCAGCAATTTTATAGCCTGAGCGCCGGTAACGTTCACCGCAGCCAGTTTGCCGAAGCGCAAAAACTGACAGCGCGTTACGAATCTGCCCGCGATCAGGTGGCGACGCTGCTCAATGCCCCGTCGGGTAAGAACATCGTCTGGACGCGTGGCACCACCGAAGCCATCAATATGGTGGCGCAAAGCTACGCACGCCCTCGTCTGAATGCCGGGGATGAAATCATCGTCAGCGAAGCCGAGCACCATGCCAATCTGGTTCCGTGGCTGATGGTCGCAGAACAGACCGGCGCACGCGTGATTAAGCTGCCGCTGGGAGTGGATAACCTGCCGGATATCAGTCAATTACCACAGCTTATTACTCCACGCAGCCGCATTCTCGCTCTGGGACAGATGTCAAACGTCACCGGCGGGTGTCCGAACCTGGAGCAGACTATCGCTATTGCGCATGAGGCTGGCATGGTCGTGATGGTGGATGGCGCACAGGGGGTCGTGCATTTCCCGGCAGACGTTCAGCGTCTGGACATCGATTTTTATGCCTTTTCCGGCCACAAGCTGTATGGCCCAACGGGCATCGGTGTGCTGTACGGTAAATCGCATCTGCTGGAGGCCATGTCACCGTGGTTAGGCGGCGGCAAAATGATTACCGAAGTGACATTTGACGGTTTTCAGACGCAGCCTGTGCCGTATAAACTTGAGGCGGGTACGCCAAACGTGGCCGGAGTAATTGGCCTCGGCGCGGCGCTGGAGTGGCTTAACGGTGTCGATATCGCCCAGGCGGAAAGCTACAGCCGTGGCCTGGCGACGCTTGCCGAAGACGCGCTCGCAAAACGGGCGGGCTTTCGCTCTTTCCGCTGCCAGGATTCCAGCCTGCTGGCCTTCGATTTTGAAGGTGTACACCACAGCGATATGGTCACTCTGTTGGCGGGTTATGGCATTGCTCTGCGGGCCGGGCAACATTGCGCGCAACCTCTGCTGGCGGCGCTTGGGGTAAAAGGGACGCTTCGCGCCTCTTTTGCACCCTATAATACCCAACATGATGTGGACGCGCTGGTTGACGCCGTTGACCGCGCCTTAGATTTACTGGTGGATTGATGATTAATGCCGCATTTGCCGGGCATCCCTTTGGCCATTCCATTACCGAAGAGACGCTACGCCAGACCTTTCTTCCTCTTAAACAGTGGGAAGATAAATACCGTCAGCTAATTTTGCTGGGCAAACAGTTACCCTCGCTTTCCGACGAACTGAAAGCGCAGGCGCGAGAAATCGCAGGCTGTGAAAATCGCGTATGGCTGGGGTGTACAGCCGCAGAAAACGGCGCGCTGCACTTTTTTGGCGACAGCGAGGGGCGAATCGTTCGCGGTATGCTGGCCGTGCTGCTGACGGCCATCGAAGGCAAATTGCCACAGGTCTTGCTGGCAGGCGATCCGCTGGCACTCTTTGACGAACTGGGATTGCGCGCGGAGCTAAGTGCTTCACGTAATCAGGGGCTGGCGGCCCTGGCGGCCGCCGTGCAGGATGCCGCACGTCAGGCGCTTGCCTGACGATCCGCTTTTGCCATCATTTTTTTCAGTGCATGGGACACAGCCACAAAACCAAAGGTGGCGGTCACCATGGTCGCGGCGCCAAAACCTGACGCACAATCCATCCGTTTTGGCCCTTCTGCCGTGCTTTTCATCGCGCATACTGAGCCATCTGCCTGCGGGTAAACCAGCGCTTCAGTGGAAAAAACACAATCCACGCCCAGTTTGCCTTTGCTGTTTTTGACCACGCCAAAATCGCTTTTGAGGCGCTCACGCAGTTTTGCCGCCAGCGGATCCTGAATGGTTTTTGCCAGATCGGCCACCTGGATTTGCGTCGGATCGATCTGTCCGCCTGCGCCGCCTGTGGTCACCAACGGGATTTTATTGCGGCGGCACCAGGCGATCAGCGCCGCTTTCGGGCGCACACTGTCGATGGCGTCAATCACGTAGCTGTAGCCGGCCGCCATGTACTGGGCGACGTTATCGGCCGTCACGAAATCGTCAATCACGGTGACGCGACACTCCGGGTTGATCAGCGAAATACGCTGCGCCATCACTTCGGCTTTCGCCAGACCAACGTTGTCACGCAGGGCGTGAATCTGCCGGTTGGTATTGGTCACGCAGACATCATCCATATCGATCAATGTAATAGCGCCAATTCCTGTTCGCGCCAGCGCTTCGGCAACCCATGAACCGACTCCGCCGATGCCAACGACACAGATATGCGAATCGGCAAACAGTTGTAGCGCTTTTTCACCGTATAAACGCGCCGTGCCGCCAAAACGCTGACGCCAGGCATCGCTGATTACCACAGACATAAGACCTCAGATGTAAAAAGGGTGAGGTTTATCCCTCACCCATGATGTTGCTGACAACCCTGGAGCGATGAAGTTAGGGGAATTCCCCCGTGGCGCTGCGTTTACCGGGGCTACAAGACCGTAGCCCGGGTCAGGCGCTTGCGCCGCCATCCGGGGCGATGCCACTCCATAAATCCGTTATTCTTGAAAACCAATTTTAGCCTATCACACTCAACCGCTAAAGACGTTACCCGTCCCCGGCGCGGTTTTCAGCACCCACACGCGACCATAATGGTTGTACCACCCGGCACGGTGACCGGCATCCGGGCCAATCCCCTGATAGATATCGAAGTGCTGCCCTTTAATGGCGCCGCCAACATCCAGCGCCACCATCAGTCGTAACTCATACTGACCGGTAAATTTGCCATTCGCATCAAGCAGCGGCACTTCTGCCAACAACGTGGTGCCCGCCGGGATAATACTGCGGTCAGACGCAACGGATGCGCGGCCAATCAGCGGTACCGCACTCGCCCCTTTCACCGGTGCGTAGGATTGCGGTTTAAAGAAGACGAATGACGGGTTTTCTTCCAGTAAGGCACGCACTTCCGCTTCACTGTGTGTTTCACCCCAGTGGCGGATTGCCTGCATCGACATGTCTTCTTTTTTATACTCGCCCCGGTCGATCAGCACCTTACCGATACTGCGATAGGGATGACCATTTTTGCCAGCATAGCTAAAGAAGTTCAGCGGGCTACCGTCGCCAAAATCAATATAGCCGCTCCCCTGAACGTCCATGATGAAGTTATCCATCAGCGAGTTGCTATAGGCCAGCACGTAGCTGTCGCTCAATGCGCCTGCGTAAATCTCGGCGCGGGAAGGCAGACGCCCGCGTTTGGGCGGCATGCGATAAATCGGATACTGGAACTCGCCCTGGCGGGTATGACGCGCCTGCACAACCGGCGTGTAATAACCGGTGAACTGGACGTTACCGTAGTTATCCGCCCCTTCCATCTGCCAGGCATCAATACCGTACTGACGCATCATGCGGGTATCGCCTCCGGCACGCAGCCACTGCTGTACCGCGTTATAAACGTTGCTCTGTCCTGAATAGAGGCGCGGAGAAGCGCTGCGGATTTGATTTACCTGCTCGGCAAAGTCGCCCGCGTTAATCGGCGCGCCAGTCGCATCAGGCTGGTTTACCAGAGAGAAAGGCTGGGAGAATTTCCCGTCCTTATATTGTTGACCGCGATCGGTCGGCTTTGAAGTACAGGCGGCGAGAAGTGCTGCCATTGCGCCTGCGAGTAGATATTTTGCCCAACGTCCTTTCATTTCTCTCATCTTCTGGTTAATCCGGAGCGTGATGAAGATAACAAACCGCCCCTGCGAATGAAATGCGATTGCGCAACCTGCCGCAAATGCAGTACAAAAAACACCCTTATCGTACTGTTTTTATACAAATGTCGCGCTAATAAGCTATTCCGTTAAAAAAGGGTTGCATCAAAATGTTAGCGGAGTATAGTGCGCATCCACGGACGCGGGGTGGAGCAGCCTGGTAGCTCGTCGGGCTCATAACCCGAAGGTCGTCGGTTCAAATCCGGCCCCCGCAACCAATTACAATCTGATGCACATTTACTCGATGAAGAGTAAAGACGGACGCGGGGTGGAGCAGCCTGGTAGCTCGTCGGGCTCATAACCCGAAGGTCGTCGGTTCAAATCCGGCCCCCGCAACCAATATTGTAAGCACCCTCAAGGGTGTTTTTTTGTTTCTATTCTTCACCCTTCAGGCTGTGCCATTGTTGGCTGCCCTCATTCACCCCAGTCACGTACCTTTGTACGCTCCCGGGGATTCATTCCGTTGCCGCCTCGAATAAAATCCTGACTAAAACACTAGCCTCTTCTTGCCAGCGTTGCGCCATCGGCAAAATACGCCTTAATCCCTGCAAGAATCGACTCCGCCACCTCTTGCTGGAATTTCGCCGTCTTAAGTTTACGCTCTTCTTCCACGTTACTGATAAACGCCGTTTCGACCAGAATCGACGGAATATCCGGTGCTTTCAGTACCGCGAACCCAGCCTGCTCGACACTGTTTTTATGCAGATTGTTAACATTGCCCAGCTTGTTGAGCACCGCTTTGCCAAATTTCAGGCTGTCATTAATGGTTAATGACTGCACCATATCGAACATCGTATGGTCGAGATAACGATCGCCGCTCTTGCTAACCCCACCAATTAAGTCGGAGGCATTCTGCGTTTCTGCAAGGTATTTCGCCGCCGTACTGGTTGCCCCTTTGGTTGAGAGGGCAAAGACCGACGAACCGCTCGGCTGGCGGCTGCTAAAGGCATCCGCATGAATTGAAACAAACAGGTCGGCGCGCTGCTTTTGCGCTTTGGCGACACGTACTTTCAAGGGGATAAACACATCCTCATTGCGCGTCATGTAGGCTTTCATATTGCCTTCCTGCTCAATCAGCGCGCGCAGGCGACGGGCGATTTGCAGCACCACATCTTTTTCGCGGGTCCGGTATTTCCCGATGGCGCCCGGATCCTCACCGCCATGGCCAGGATCCAGCATAATTACGATCGGTCGATCCCGCCCCGCTTTGCCCGGCTGTGGCCCGCTTTGCGCAGGCGGCACCTGTTTTTCCAGGTCGCCCTGGTTGTACTCTTCCAGAAGCGCGAGCAGCGGATCCTGAACATCTTTCGCATTCGCCGGATAAAGATCCATTACCAGACGTTCTTTAAACCCTGCCACCGGCGCAAGGGCGAAGAGCTGCGGTTTAATATCCTGCTTAAGCTCAAACACCATACGCACCGTTTTTGGATCGAACTGCCCAACGCGCGCAGATTTGATAAAAGGATCATCGCCGCGAATTTGTGTCCCCATCCCTTTCAAAACGGAGTTCAGGTTAACGTCTTCAATATCAACAACCAGCCGATCCGGATTGCTGAGCGCAAACTGGCGATATTTCAGCACACGGTTAGACTCAACGGTCACGCGAGTATAGGTTGACGCAGGCCAGACACGCACCGCCACCACCTGACTGACGGCGGCAAGACCGACCTGACTCACGCTCAATAACCACATAGCGCCCGCCCCTTGTAACAATCGGCGGCGGCTCAGCCTTGATTGACTTCCCGACATGCTTCTCCCGAGCAAAAAAGATGAAATACTAAGTAAACGTCAGATTTGACCGAAAACTTTAACGAATGACGCATAAACTGTCATCTATAAAAGGGTAAACATACACAATCCATGCAATGGCATGCAGGAATTATTCTTTGTCTAAGGCGAATTTATGGCTTGCACCCAACGCCATAAAAGAATAAAAATACACAATTTACGAATAATCATGCAGTGAGGGTTGGCCGTGGTAAAGGAACGCAGAACCGAACTGGTACAGGGATTTCGCCATTCTGTTCCCTATATTAATACCCATCGGGGAAAAACGTTTGTCATCATGTTGGGTGGCGAAGCCATTGAACATGAAAACTTTTCCAGCATTGTCAGTGATATAGGCTTACTCCACAGCCTCGGTATTCGCCTGGTGGTGGTGTATGGCGCACGTCCGCAGATTGATGCCAATCTTGCTGCGCATAATCACGAACCGGTGTATCACAAACATACCCGTGTGACCGATGCAAAAACGCTTGAACTGGTGAAACAGGCCGCCGGTCTGCTGCAACTGGATATTACCGCTCGCCTCTCCATGAGTCTGAACAATACGCCATTGCAGGGCGCGCACATTAACGTGGTGAGCGGCAACTTCATCATCGCCCAGCCGCTGGGCGTGGACGATGGCGTTGACTATTGCCATAGCGGACGTATCCGTCGTATCGATGAAGAAGCCATCCACCGCCAGTTAGACAGCGGCGCTATTGTGCTACTCGGCCCCGTTGCGGTGTCTGTCACTGGCGAAAGCTTTAACCTCACCTCGGAAGAGATTGCGACACAACTGGCCATCAAACTGAAAGCAGAAAAGATGATTGGCTTTTGTTCATCACAGGGTGTCTACAACGAAGATGGGCAGATTGTCTCCGAGATGTTCCCGAACGAAGCCCAGTCACGGGTCGAATCGCTGGAAGAGCAAGGCGATTACCACTCCGGAACAGTACGTTTCTTGCGTGGCGCGATGAAAGCCTGCCGCAGTGGCGTTCGCCGCAGCCACCTGATCAGTTATCAGGAAGATGGCGCCTTATTGCAGGAGCTGTTCTCTCGCGACGGTATCGGTACGCAGATTGTGATGGAGAGCGCGGAACAGATCCGTCGTGCCACCATTAACGATATCGGCGGCATTCTTGAGCTGATTCGTCCACTGGAGCAGCAAGGTATTCTGGTGCGTCGTTCGCGCGAACAACTGGAGATGGAGATCGATAAATTCACCATCATTCAGCGCGATAACCTGACCATCGCCTGTGCGGCGCTCTATCCGTTCCAGGAAGAAAAAATCGGCGAAATGGCCTGCGTAGCGGTACATCCGGACTATCGCAGTTCATCGCGCGGCGAGGTGTTGCTTGAGCGCATTGCGGCCCAGGCGAGACAGATGGGTCTGAGCAAACTCTTTGTCCTCACCACCCGCAGCATCCACTGGTTCCAGGAACGTGGCTTTACCCCGGTGGATATCGATTCCCTGCCGGAAAGTAAAAAAGAGATGTACAACTATCAGCGGCGTTCAAAAGTGCTGATGGCAGATTTGGGCTAAGTTGCCCCATAGCCCTCACCGCCGGGTGAGGGCTATGTTCTACATCGTTTCAAAAATGGCATTCAGCCCGCTTCGCCGTTCGGTACGCGTGGCAATGGCCTGCGCCAGTATGCGTTCATCGGCATACAGCGACAGCCGTTTTTTCGCACGGGTAATCGCGGTATAAACCAGCTCTCTTGTTACCACCGGCACAATCTGGCCTGGCAAAATCAGTGCCGCATGATCAAACTCCGAGCCCTGCGATTTATGCACCGTCATCGCCCAGGCGGTATCATGTTCCGGTAAACGACTGGGCTGCACCGATTTCAGACTACCGTCAGGTAACGGGAACCAGACACGAATGCCCTGCCCCTGATCGAGCGCAATCCCAATATCGCCGTTAAACAACCCCAGCGAGGCGTCATTACGCGTGATCATGACCGGCCTGCCGTGATACCAGCGCGCATGCGTCGGGCGGGTAATCCGTCGCTGCCGGACCAGCGCCTGCTCAATACGATCGTTCAGCCCACTCACGCCAAATGGCCCTTCACGCAATGCGCACAGCAGTTGATACTCACCAAAAGCGGCGAGGACTTCTTGTGGCTGCGCGCCATCGCGTACCAGCCCAAGAAAATGACCGTAGCCTGCCAGCGCATCATCAATCATGCTCTGATAGTCTTCTGCGCTTTGCAGGTGCTTGTTTTCGATATCGCTAAAGCCCTGGCTCAGCACCGCGCTTGCCGCCGTTTTATCACCACGGTTAACCGCCGCTGCCAGTTGCCCGATACCCGAATCACTGCCGAAGCGGTAACTTTTTTGCAGCAGGCACAGGCTGTCACGTAGCGCACTGGCCGAAGTGCCTTCTCCTGCGGGTACGGTTGTTCCTGTTATCCGCGAGAGCTGCGCGGCACGCTCTGGCGTAAACCCTTTATTGACCCAGGCGCAAATGTCTCCGAGTACCGCCCCGGCCTCCACGGACGCCAACTGGTCTCGGTCTCCGAGGAATATCACCCGGGCATGTTGCGGCAGCGCATCAATCAGCCTCGACATCATCGGCAGGTCAATCATCGAAGCTTCATCCACCACCAGCACATCCAGATGCAGTGGATTGCCAGCGTGATAACGCAGCCGTTGGCTACCGGGCAGCGCACCCAGAAGACGATGCAGGGTACTGGCTTCATCAGGCAACGTCGCCTTTTGTTTGTCAGTCAACGGCAACTGGCGAAGCGCCGCGCCCAAAGATTCCGTCAGGCGAGCGGCTGCTTTTCCGGTTGGTGCGGCAAGACAAATGCGACAGCGTGCGCCATCAGCCATTTGCACCAGCGCGGCAAGCAGTTTTGCCACCGTCGTGGTTTTCCCGGTGCCAGGCCCGCCCGAGATCACCGATACGCGGCGGGTAAGCGCAACCGCCGCAGCCACCTTCTGCCAGTTAATGTCATCCGAAGGCTGAAACAGGTCGTCCAGCGCCTGCCGCAGACGGTTTTCATCTACCTCCAACGGTTGATTAACTTTGGCAAAAAAGGCGGCAATACTGCATTCGTTACACCACATACGGTTCAGATACAGTCGCTCACCCACGAGGATCATCGGCGTTGCCGCCTCCCCCTCACTCACCGCAGGCGAGGCCAGTAACGTTTTTCGCCAGTCCGCCGGATAACCGGCTTCTTCATAAAGAGAGGCCAGCAGCGGATGCGCTCTGGCGGGCAGGTTTTCCGGCGCTAAACGGGAAAGGGGCAAGCAGACATGCCCTTCTCCGGCATCAAAGCTCAGCATTGCCGCTGCCAGCATTACCGCCGGTTCATCATCGCTGGCCACGGTCAGGGCGAATTGCACATCCAGCGGACGCAAGATTTTTAGCTCTACAGCGTGTTGCAGTAACGTACGCAGTCTCATTGCGCCACCTCCAGTGTTTCCCCGGCAAACAGGGCATCCATCTGGCTTATCAGCGCCGCGTCAGGCCGGGTGGTAAAGATCCCCTGCTGCGAATTATCGGCCTCGACGCCACGCAGGAAGAGGTAAATAACGCCACCAAAGTGGTGCTCATAATCGTACCCGGCGATGCGGTGGCGCAGGTAACGATGAAGGGCAAGTGTATAAAGCTGATACTGCAAATCGTAACGGTGAGATTGCATGGCGGCAGCCATTGCCTCACGGGTATAGGCCTCGGCGGATTCTCCCAGCCAGTTCGATTTATAATCCAACAGGTAGTAACGCCCTTCGTGGCGGAATACCAGGTCAATAAATCCTTTTAACATGCCGCGCACCTCGCGAAAATCCAGCGGCGGACAGCCGGCCGACAACGGATCGTACTGGCGTATCAGCGCATCGAGCGCCCCGGCGCGCAGGTTTTGGGCAATCGGGATATAGAACTCCATCTCTACCTGCTTCTCCTTTGCCGTTAACTGATGCAACGACGCCCCCGTATCGGCCAGGGGAACGTGAAGGATCGTGTCGATCCATTCGCTAATAACCGGCTGCCAGTGCTCTTCAAAACCGCCGCGCTGGAGTTTCTCTGCCACCCAGGCTGGGGCAATCGGCTGAGTGAAATCCAGATCTTCAAACAGGCTGTGTAAGAACGTCCCCGGCGAGGCGCCACGTGGGAACTGATGCGGCGTTAGCATTGGCTCAGCCAGCAGATCTCGCTCCCCGGCGGCATCAAGGTCCAGACGCGGCAATAAATCCTGCGCAATGCCATGCGCACGCTGTTGCAGCCCGGAATAACTGGTCACGCGCCAGTCATCACGTACGGTTCGCGTCATCTGGCGGGCCGTTAACGCCTGCACGACGTCTTGCGGTGCCTGCCAGCGAACGCTGTCCGGCACATCGGGCACACAAAGGGCGATATTATCGTTACACAGTGCCTCCACGCAGGCCCGAAGCCCCTGCGCATCGCGAGGTTGTCCCTGCTGAATAAGCCGCCCCAATGCGTTGAGATGAAAATCGCTGTCACCCGTTTTCTCGCCGCGACGACGAGAAATAGGGGCAATTCCCAGACTGCAATGCCAGACCGAGCGCGTCAGCGCCACATACAGCAGACGCAGATCTTCCGCCAGGCGTTCCGTCTCCGCCAGTTCAATGCTCTCCTCGGCTTTGCTGAGGTCCAGCACTGGCGCAAACGACGTGCGGTCGTGGTAAAACGCCTGATCCTGAACGCGGAAATTGGCGATAAAAGGCAGCCAGACCAGCGGGTACTCCAGCCCTTTCGATTTATGGATGGTGACGATTTTCACCAGATGTTTGTCGCTTTCCAGACGCAACTGTTCACTCGACGAATTCGCATCCGGTTCGGCGATATGCTGTGCCAGCCAACGCACCAACGCATGTTCACTCTCTACCTGTGTGCCCGCTTCCTGCAGTAATTCACTCAGGTGTAAAATGTCCGTCAGACGGCGTTCGCCACCCGGTGTCGCCAGCAGGTTTTCCGCCACGTGGCGCGCACTCATCAGTGCACGTAGCATTGGCATAACACCGCGCTTAAGCCACATGTCCCGCCAGCCAGCAAACTCTTCTACTATCGCATCCCAGGCGGCTTCGTCCTGGTTAAGCGTTTCGATATCCAGCGCACTCAAACCAAGCATGGATGTCGCCAGTGCGCTACGTAACGTGTTTTCACGTTCCGGCGCCAGCACCGCCTGTAATAGCCAGAGCAGTTCCTGGGCCTCCGGCGTATCAAACACGCTGTCACGGTTAGAAAGATAAACCGAGGGAATATTAAGAAGACCCAACGCATCGCGAATCAGTGACGCCTCATGGCGGCTACGAATCAGCACGGTAATATCAGAAGCTTTCACAGGACGAGTCGTTTTTCCCTCATGCAGCAACGCCTCCCCCTTCTGCCCGGCTATCAGCCAGTCGCGGATTTGCGTCGCGCAGAGTTCAGCCATAAAGGTTTGATAATCCCCGACGCCGACACCCTCGCTTTTCATCAGCCACATCGCCATTGCTGGCTGTTTTTCTCCTTTTATCGTAAAACGCAGCGACTGGTTCTTCGCCGCTGATTTCACTGGCAGGAAAGGAATTTGCCGAAACATAAAGGCGTTGTCGGTCTGGCTGAAAAGCTGATTAACACTCTCCACCATTCCCGGCGCGGAACGCCAGTTGGTATCGAGCGTATAACGAGCGTTTACTTCATCGCGCGCTTTCATGTAGGTAAAAATATCGGCCCCGCGAAACGCGTAAATAGCCTGTTTCGGATCGCCTATCAGAAGAAGCCCGCTTTCCGGCTGGTGGTGCCAGATACGACGGAAAATACGATACTGCTGGGGGTCGGTATCCTGAAATTCATCAATCATGGCGACCGGAAAACGGGTGCGGATCGCCGTTGCCAGCGCCTCGCCACTCGCGCTTTGCAAGGCGCTGTCCAGCCGACTCAACATGTCGTCAAAACCGAGTTCGCCACGGCGACGCTTTTCTCTGGCCACCGCTTCACGGATTTCGCGCATCGCGCTGGTTAACATCAAATCATTGAGCGTCAGCGGTGCATTCAGTAAGGTTTCAATCGCCTCGAAAACCGCATGTTCCGGTACCACACCGCCCTCTTTGGTCCGCTCACGCAGGAACGATTGCGCAAACTTTTCCAGCGCTTCCGGTAACTGATAACTACAGGTCGTCTCATTGGCCCAGGCGCTGATCTTCTCGATCCAGCGGGCCTGGTTGGTACGATTGAATTTTTGCCGCATGATCCCGGAGCCTTCAATTAGCGGCCCCAGTTCGTCCACGGACGCAACCCACTGCTGCTTAACGCCATCGATCTGCTCAATGATTTTCTGATGGCGACTCTCCAGCGTTTCATCTGCTGGCGGTGCGGCTTTGATTTGCGGCGCTTCCCCCTGCAAATAGCGGTCGATGGCTTTGAGTAAATCATGCGGGCCTTTCCACGACTCGTGAACCACCTGCGCCAGGTCACGCGGCAAGGGGTAACAGTGGCGACGCCAGAAGTCTGCGCAAGCCTGGTAGCGCAGCAGTGACTCGTCTTCGATCAGTTGCTGTTCAAACAGCATGCCGGATTCAAAGGCATTGAGGCTAAGCATGCGTTGGCAAAATCCGTGGATAGTAAAGACGGCCGCTTCATCCATCTGCCGTTCAGCGAGCATTAGCCACTGCGCGGCCTGTTGCTTATCAGTGATCTCGCGCAACAGGCTGGCATATAACGGGTTGTCGGTTGTTTCGCGCAAACAGGCGATGCGAAGTTCATGGATATTGCTGCGAATGCGACCGCGAAGTTCTTCGGTGGCGGCCTCGGTAAAGGTCACCACCAACAACTCTTCGACGTTTAACGGGCGTGGAAAGGCGGCATTGCCGCCTAAACCAAGTAGCAGCCGCAGGTAAAGTGCGGCGATGGTGAAGGTCTTACCGGTGCCCGCAGAGGCTTCAATCAGGCGCTCGCCGGTTAGCGGCAAGCGGAGTGGATCAAGGGTCTCAGCGGTTTCACTCATTTTTCTCGCTCATCAGGGGTAAAGATTGCTGCAACGCGCTGACGCTGTCCCAGACTTTCCAACCTTCGGGTTGCGCGTACTCCGCTTTCCCACTTTGGCTTCCGGAAATCTGTGACAATACCGCCATGCCCTGCGGCTCAACCACCGCCTGATGGAAGAAATCGGCAAGTTTCTGCGGCGTCAGCAGTTTTATCTGAGCCACTACTTTATCACGTGAATCGAAGCGCATATTGCCCCGATCAAAATCTTTACTGAGTTTTGAGGCTTCTTCGCCCAGCGTCTGCGGCGCCTGCTGGATTTGCGCGATAACCCCTTGTTGGATTTGCGCAAATTCTTCCGGCTTCATGGCACGCAGCTTCGCTTCCGCAGTTGGGAAGAAGGCCTTATAACGCTCCCACAGCCAGGCAGGCTGCTTGCTGTTGCTCTGTAATAAGAAACCCATCCCCCACTGACGGCCAATGCTCATTGGGAAGGCGAACACCGCATAACCAAGCTGCTCTTCGGTACGCAATTGGTTATAAAACCACGGCTGGATGATCTGCCCGAGCATTGCGCTATAAGCCGAGCTGGTGTACTCATCGAACCCTGACGGAACAAACACGGCGGCCAACGCGGAATCGGTGCTGTTGCCAGCTTTTTCGAATATCACCGACTGCGGTTTGTCGATCAGTACCTCTTTGTTGCGACACCATTCGCTGCCTTTCGCGCTCAATTGCTCCTGAACGCCGTGCGCCAGGTCTTTAGCCTGCTGGTCGGTAAGGTTCCCCACCACCAGAAATTCAGGACGCGCATTGGTTTTCAGTGCATCACGATAAGCAAGAATGTCGTCCAGTGTGATTGACGGCAGCAGCGCACGACGGTCTTCTCGCTGGAAGTATGGCACCTGAGAAAGCATCTGGACTGGCATGATAGCCTGATCAAATGCTTTGCCTTTATCTGCGGAGTCCATCATTTGCGCATACCAGGATTTCGCCTGTTCAAGTTGCTCTGCGGTCGGCGTATAGCTGAAATATCCCGCCAGCAACGCCTGGAACAACTGTGGCAAACGCTGGGTATACCCGTTGGCGTTGAGCATCAGACCATTATTGGCATTGGTCGAGAAACTGATGCCGCCTGCCGCCGCCTGATTACTTAACTGGTCCAGCGCGATCCCCGCCAGATAGTCGTTCAGGGCGAACATTACCTGGTTTTTCGCGCTATCCATCGCTTTTGGATTACGCAGCACCACGCTCACATCCGCTTTCGGTTCGTTCGCGAAATAGCGGCTCGGCATGTAGACCACCCGCAGGTTTGGCTCGTCAACGATCAGCTCCGGATTGGTGTACTCTTTCGCCGGTTTGATCAGCGTAAAGTCATCCGGAATATACGGATTAAGTTCGGGAGTTTTCAGCGTAATTTCGGCCGACTGCTGCTGCCACTGTGCAAACAGTTGTGGAGTGATTTTATTCACCTGATACGGCGCGTCGACAAAATATGCTGTTTTGTCATGTGGCTCAGTAGGACTGATATACCAGATACGGGCATTTTGCGGCGTCATTTCATCCAGACGTGCCTGCACGGCTTTGGCGTCGTACTGATCGGCAATATTTACCGAATCCAGCGTATGCGCCACCGGCACGCGGATCATGGTATCCGCCAGCCATTCCACGTATCCCATATCACGCGTAATCGACGGGTAGCGAAAATCGAGATCCAGAATGTGCGCCAGTTCGTCAAAATAGCGCTTATCCACGCCCTTATCGCGCAGCATAGTGAGATAGCTAAAAATAGCCGCCACCACCTTATCACGGTTGGCCTGGCCTTTATCCGTCAGGGTGGCAGAGATAGCCAGCACACCGCTATTTCCGTTCACGACCGGGTCAGAATCCGCCCGGATACCTTCTGCCAGCCCCTGTTTTTGCAGCCAGTCAGAGAGCGTTCCCGGGCTACGGTTGCCGATAAGATAGGTGATCAGCTCATCCGTTTTGCTACGAAATTGCGCGGTGTTGTTATCAATGCGAAATTCAACGCGCAGCACCTTGCGCGGCACCGCCGGAACGTAGTGAATAATGATGCCCTTTTGCGCATCGGTAACTACCGGTACATCGATAGTTGGACGTTCAATGTTTTTACTCGGCACCCGGCCAAAGGTATCAACCGCAATTTTCGCCAGCTCCGGCAAAGGGCGATTACTGTAAATCACCGCTTTCATCAGATTGGCAGAATAGTATTTTTCGTGAAACGCGAGCAGCGCTTCGTGCACCGGACTACCGGGCTTATCACTCAGCGTTTCGAGGTTACCACCAGAGAAGCGTGCGCCAGGGTGCGCCGGGTTGATGGTCTCCGCGCTCACCTGCGCCATACGCATCCCGTCACGGGTACGCGCCATGGTCAACTCTGCATTGACAGCGTTACGCTCGCGATCGGCATATTTTTTCTCAAGCAACGGTGCGGCAATCGCATCAGCCAGTCGGTCAACGGCCCCTTCCAGCGCGTTGTTTTCCACTTCCAGATAAAACGCGGTGCGATAGGGCGCGGTGCTGGCGTTATGGCTACCACCGTGCATTTTCAGAAATTCGGAGAGGCTATCCGGCTGCGGGTATTTTTTCGACCCCATCAGGGACATATGCTCAAGATAATGGGCAAGGCCGGGATGCGCGGCAGGGTCTTCAAGGGAACCTACCGGGACGACAAGTGCAGAAAGGGATTTTACCGCCTGGGAATCGGAAACCAACAGTACTACCATGCCGTTGTCGAGACGAATCGCCTGATACTGGCGGGTATCTTTATCGCTCTTACGGATAGTTTCCTGTATCGGCTGCCAACCATTATCTGCCTGACTGTACGACGCCCAGAGGGCAAAGAACACAACGAAAGCTTTTAACCAGGTGCTGCGGGGCATTCACGAACCTCATCATTAACAATCCCCTCGCTTTCCAGCCTTGCTGAAACTTTCGGGGCAAAACGTGCGTCGGCAGCATGCCGAACTCTTGGTATATCAGTCCGTGACCCGTCGCGCATAATAAAGGATGGTTCTTATTTGCGCAATTTTTATACAGTCATTTGGACTGATTAAATCGATACAGTGGTAACAGGTAACGCTGCGAAAGTGTCGTTATCTGCAGGTAATGCTCAGGGGTGAGGGTTCTCCACAGCCTCTGATACCAGATATCTTCACCTTCGCCGGTTGAAAACAAACCGCCTTCATACGCTTGCAAGAATTTACTTTGCGCTTTTTGCAACGTTGTCTCATCCGATAACATGGCATCAATTGCTGCGTCGTAACAGGCTTTTATCCATGCGCCACCGCTTTCTGGTAGCAGCAGCAATGGTTTTGCCATCCCTTCGCGATAGCCTTCAATCATGAGCGCCAAATGTTGCAATGCGTCGTCCGGCTTCATCGCAGGGAAACGCCATTCGCCACCACTGCGGACAAATAAACGACTCTCCCCAACTCCGCCGCTAGCACAGTAGACAAGATGCTCAAGCCAAAGTTGCAATCCCTGGGTAACGCTGAGTTTCGATGGTCGCCAGCGTAACAGGCCATCGGACTGTACATGCGCCAGCCATCCGCTCAGATGCACACCTGCGCATTCCAGATCGACCTCCATGCTTTGACCGGGCTGGCGCTGCGCGATCACCCGGTCTGCCAGCTCCTGCATTTCAAGCTGCTGGGCTTCCCAGATAATCTCGCCAAACGCGCCATAGGGCAATGCTCCTGCCGCACGATAGTGACGAAAAAGCTTTTCAACGTCCTGTTGGTCCACCAGCGCATTGAGCAGTTCCTGGTTGAGCTGGTAGCGACTTAGCCCTTCCAGAATAAAAGGTTCGGCATCGGGGATATCGCTCTCTTCCGCACGGAAATTGACGCGCAGTCGCATCTGGAAAAAGGCGCGCACCGGGTGTGCCCAGAAACGCAACAGTTGCTCAAGCGTGAGCGATTCCAGCGCAAGCGGGGAAAGTTGCTGAATAAATTCAGGGTGCGCCGTGCCCTGTTGGCTTGCTGCGGGCAACCAGTCGCTGGCAAAGCTTTGCCACTCGCCAGGGCGGAAATTGGCAGCATCAAACGGCATACGAGGGTGTAGATAGCAAATATGTTCTTTAACGCGCTTTTCACTCTCATCGCAATTTAGCGCTTCATCACCCGGCAGGCAGTGGCTTTGCCCAATATAATCAAGTAACTCCTGCACGAGCACAGACGGAAAACGTTCGCTGTTATCCTGAATCGAGCGACCGATATAGCTGATGTAGAGTTTTTCCTGCGCGGAAATCAACGCCTCAAGGAACAGGTAGCGGTCATCATCACGACGGCTACGGTCGCCGCGCTGGGATTGATGGCTCATCAGGTCGAACCCCAGCGGTGCAAGGGTTCGCGGATAGACGCCGTCATTCATACCCAACAGGCATACCACTTTAAAAGGGATAGAACGCATTGGCATCAGAGTACAGATATTCACCGGCCCGGCCAGGAAGCGCTGGCTGATACGCTCCTGATCGAGACGCTGCGCCAGTTCGTCGCGCAAGACGGAAAGTGGAATATCTTCGCCGTACGCCGCATCAATACCCTGTGCAATTATCGCCTGCCACTGCTGTTCGATAAGCGCCAGCGCGGCTTCTGTGTCCTGATCGGGCAGGAAAAAGTCATTGAGCATCTCCCGACAGACCGGCAGCCACTCTTCAAGCGGACGCGCCTGCGCCAGTCCCTGCCGCCAGGTATTAAGCTGCATGAGCAAGGAAGCGAGATGACCGACCAGCTCAGCAATCAGCCCGCTGGATTCATCATAAGGCAGAATGGATTGCCATTCCCCCTGGCGACTTTCCATCGCGTATCCCAGCAGCATGCGGGTTAAACCAAATTGCCAGGTATGTTGTCCGGTCGCCGGGAGTTCCAGTTCGCGGACATTATCGTCATCCATACCCCAGCGAATGCCCGACTCATTGACCCACTGACGCAGGTAACGCAATCCCTCTTCATCAATATTGAAACGCGCCGCCAGTACGGGGACATCCAGCAGCGCCAGTACGTCTTCCGAAACAAAGCGGCTATCGGGTAACGACAGCAAACTAATAAATGCCTGTAGCGCCGGATGCGCCTGACGTGCACGGCGGTCAGAAATGGCGTAAGGAATGTAACGCTCACCCACAGCGCTGCCAAAAACAGACTGGATATACGGACTGTAGCTGTCGATATCAGCCACCATCACCACAATGTCTCTTGGTGTCAGCGACGGATCGGCCTCCAGCATCGCCAGCAGATTGTCATGTAATACTTCAACTTCCCGCTGTGGGCTATGGCAGATATGAACCGTCACACTACGGTCGTCGGGCTCAAGCAGGCGCTTTTTATCACTGCGCTCATACTCTTCGGCATTCACTCCTGCGACGGCGCTATTTTGCAGTTCCAACATGTCATATTGCAGGTTCTGTAGAATGTGCCCAGGCGTAACATCGACAAACGCATCAAGGTCCTGGTAATTCTCCAAACCGGCAAGCAGGTGCACATAATCGCGCCCCAGCTTGCCCCACGAGGCAAGCAGTGGGTTCGGTAAATTTTGCTCACCATCGCTGTTAAACAAGCCTTGTACAGCGCTCGCATCACGAAAAAGAGGGAGCGTTCGCTCGTCGCGATGATGTCGGCGCTGGCGGGTCAGCAGTTTGGCTAAAAATGCAGGGTCTTTAATATCACCCCAGTAATAGCGGCAAGGGTTGGTAAAGAGCAGGTGTACATCGATATGCTTACCCAGCGCCTGTAACGCCTGTAGGTAGACTGGCGGCAGCGCTGAAATGCCACATATAAATACGCGCGACGGTAACCCAGGCGGGCACTGCTCAGCCGATTCAAGCACATTGATAAAGCGCTGATAAAGATTGGCACGGTGCCAGTGCGGCTGTCCAAGCTCGGCTGTATGCTCCACCAGGCGACGCCATAGCGGCGCCTGCCAGATTTGCGCTTCATCAAGGCCATCCACTTTTTTCCCGGCTTCCCACAGAGTGAGCCACTCAGGGCGGTAGACAAGGTATTGATCGAAAAGATCCGCAATACGGGAGGAAAGCTGAAACAGCTTGCGCTTGTCATCGTCATCGCTCAGGTAGTGGCGCAGCATGGCAAACTCGTCCTGCTCCAGCATCTCCGGTAGCAGCGACATCAGTTTCCAGCTCATGCTCTGTTTATTAAATGCGCTCTCTTTTGGAATGTCCGGCAGGACACGCACAAACATATCCCAGATAAAACTGGCGGGGAGCGGAAAGTCGATATTGGCGGCAATGCCAAACTTCTGCGCCAGCGTCATTTGCAGCCATTGCGCCATACCCGTACTCTGAACCAGCACCACTTCGGGTTCAAAAGGATCGCTGAGGTGATCGCGTTCAACGATAAACTCCATCAATGCTTCCAGCACATCCAAATGATTGGAGTGATAAACCCTTAGCATACGTGCTCCTGACTACTGGCTGTTTGGGCAAAATGTTCGCGTCATTTGCCCTTTTCTGCCCACTGGCGAAATGATAATAACCCTGATGCTGACACATCCCTGGTCGCTTGTCTGCTCCTTCTGTACCTGCCACCCTGCGGGTAGCGGCGGCGGATACATTTGCGCCTGCTGCCAGGCGTGGCGCCACAAAAGCCGGTACTGGCTCCATGCGTGAAAACCGGAGGCGAGCGCCCGATGATAGCCTCCCAGCGCGGTAACCACCATCACCAGCAAAACCATAGCCAGCAGCACTTCGGGCAGGCTAAATCCGCGCTGTCTTATGGAATCTGACATAGCTCCGTTTCCTTACGTGGGCAAAAATCACTCCAGCCGTGCGCGGAAAACACCACATTGTTACGCTCAATATGCCCGCCTCGCCATAAACGCTGTTTGCCACTTCCCACGGTTAATAACACGGCCTGGTCAGTGAGCACACGCAGGCATGCCTGCCAGGGTTCAGTGGGGTGTTGCAGACATTGCAACGCGGGCTCCCTGAGCCAGGGGTGCCTTTGCGCCCACATCATCGCCGACTGCACCTGCGCATACTGGCGAAGGTGTTCGCTCTCCGTGCTCACCCGGCGTATATGGGTCTTCAATTGCTGGTTTAACCCATTAAGCATCAGGCTACCGAGCATGAGCATAAGCAGCACCAGTGTCAGTGAAGACATCCCGCGCTCACGGTTCACAAGTTAAAACCACTCACGCTAAAGGCAGCCGAAATATGTTGCGTGTTCTGCTCTTTGATTTGGCCTGCAAGACTAATAGTAAAAACAGGGGTAAAGCCGGTGGTTTGCTGCCGGGTAACCGTAAACAGGGTGATATCTACCGTATTGGGATCCGTCATTTTATCCCAACCCTTTCCCTCGCAGGATGTCGCGCCGCGCAAGGTTTCCAGCACGCCGTTTTGCAGGCGAAACCCCGTCTGGTCAGCATCGCTGGCCGGCGATGTTTCCCATCGTCCGTTGCTGTTAGCATCCCATTGCACCACCACGCAACTCCCATTACGCCCGATAGTCAACGCTTGCCCCACACATTCACCGTTGCAATATCCGGCACGCTGAATGTGCCTGGCAACGGTATACAGGCGCTGCCAGAGTTCATCTTCAAGCATCTGATGACGAGTCTGTTGCAGCACAGCAAACTGTAACGCGGGAAGAAAGCGCGCCGCCGCCAGCAGAATAACGCTCCCTATCGCCATCGCCAGCAAGGTCTCCAGCAATGAAAACCCCTGTTGCCGGTCTAACATGATTCGTCCGCCGCACGTTGACACATCCGTATCCTCCCCCAGCCCGACACCACGATCCGCCACTCACCCGCCTCACTTGCGACTCGAATATGCCCTCCCCATGCCGTATTACGCAAACCATAGAAACCGAGTGAAGGTGTAATTTCCACAAGGTTAACCTCAGGCCATACTGGGCGCATAAGATACGGGGAACCGATCGAGCAGCCTGTTTGCAGCGCCTGGGTATGCAGGCACCAGGCATTCTCAGAACGGGATGCCAGAATAAGCCGCTCCTGGTTATGCCAGTTGGCATCATCGCGCAGCATCTCCAGGAAATGCCGCACCTGCAACGCGGTTTGCCATAAGCGCTGCTGGGCCTGCCAGGTACGCCAGCCGGTAATCCCGATGCCGCTCAGAATAACGATCAGCGCCACCGCAACCATCGTCTCAATCAGAGTAAATCCATGTTCGTTTTTCATGGCGGCAGTCTGGCGCAGCATCGTCATAATGGCGAGCGGCCGGCGCCCGTTTTACGAGACGTCACGAAACAAACTGGCGGATTTGCAGCGGGTTACAAACGGTCTGGAAGATATGCCGAAGAATACGTAATGAGGATAAAAAAACCGGCGCTCTGTGGCGCCGGTTATGCGATGCTGCGTTCGGTCAGATGGCGACCGGGGCTTTAATCGCCGGGTGCGGATCGTAGCCTTCGATTTCAAAATCATCGAAGCGGTAATCAAACAGCGATGCGGGCTTACGCTTGATTTTGAGCGTAGGCAGCGCACGTGGTTCGCGGCTCAGTTGCAGGCGCGTTTGCTCAAGGTGGTTGCTGTACAGGTGAGTATCGCCACCGGTCCAGACAAAATCCCCTGGTTCCAGGTCACACTGTTGAGCCATCATATGCACCAGTAATGCGTAGCTGGCGATATTAAAAGGCAGACCAAGGAAGATATCGCAAGAGCGCTGGTAGAGCTGGCAGGAGAGCTTGCCGTCCGCGACATAGAACTGGAAAAACGCGTGGCACGGCGCCAGAGCCATTTTATCCAGTTCGCCCACGTTCCAGGCTGACACGATGATACGGCGCGAATCCGGATCGTTTTTCAACTGGTTCAGTACGGTCGAGATCTGGTCAATATGACGGCCATCCGGCGTTGGCCAGGCGCGCCACTGTTTGCCATAAACCGGCCCGAGGTTGCCCTGCTCATCAGCCCATTCATCCCAGATAGAGACCTTGTTCTCTTTCAGGTAAGCGATGTTAGTATCGCCCTGCAGGAACCACAGCAGCTCATGAATAATGGAGCGCAAATGACAACGCTTGGTGGTCACCAGCGGAAAACCGTCCTGCAGATTAAAGCGCATCTGATGGCCAAAAATAGAGAGCGTGCCCGTCCCTGTACGGTCGTTTTTCGGGGTGCCCTCATTGAGCACCTTTTGCATCAGTTCTAAATACTGTTTCATGGTTCCTCAGGAAACGTGTTGCGGCGCACGACGACGATACGCCCAAACCATCATGATAATACCCGCAATAATCATCGGGATGGAGAGGATCTGCCCCATGCTGATGTATTGTACCCACGTCCCCGTAAATTGTGCATCCGGCTGGCGGAAGAACTCAACGATGATACGGAACGCGCCATAGCCAATCAGGAACAGGCCAGACACAGCCCCCATCGGGCGAGGTTTGCGGATATAGAGATTCAGGATAATGAATAACACGATGCCTTCCAGCACCAGTTCATACAACTGGGAAGGATGACGAGGCAGAACGCCGTAGGTGTCAAAAATGGATTGCCACTGCGGATGAGACGGCAGTAATGCGGCATCTTCTGCGCGCGAACCCGGGAAGAGCATTGCCAGCGGGAAGCTCGGATCGACACGGCCCCACAGTTCGCCGTTGATAAAGTTACCCAGACGTCCGGCACCCAGACCAAAAGGAATCAGCGGGGCAATAAAATCTGCAACCTGGAAAAAGTTACGTTTGGTGCGTTTGGCAAAGACGATCATCACGACGATAACGCCGATCAAGCCGCCGTGGAAAGACATGCCGCCGTCCCAGACGCGGAACAAATACAGCGGATCGTTGAGGAAGATCGGGAAGTTGTAGAACAGAACGTAGCCAATACGCCCGCCCAGGAACACCCCAAGAAAGCCTGCGTAGAGCAGATTTTCAACTTCATTTTTCGTCCAGCCACTGCCAGGACGGCCAGCACGACGGGTTGCGAGCCACATGGCAAAGATAAAGCCAACAAGGTACATCAACCCGTACCAGTGAAGGGAAACCGGCCCAATGGAAAAGATTACTGGATCAAATTCAGGAAAACGCAGATAGCCACTATTCATCTGTCACCACAACATGTTGTTATTCCGCCGAAAGTGGACAGCGGTATAGATGCGCGCCCGTTCTGGCGGGCGCTCCAAAGGCGCGAATGATAGCATAAGGAGGTCAGGCTGGATGCGGCGAAGTTGTAAAAGATATGTATACCCGTCATCCTTTACGCCGCAGGTGCGTTGGCTTCCCCAGCGCGCCACAGAGTTATCAGTACTCCGGGAATCTTACCTCTACAACCCACCGCGAATAAGACCACCCAGACCGCGTCGCTCCATAAATGCCGCGACCTGATGTCGTACTTCGGTCGCCAGTTGCGCCTCAAGCGTACGGTTGGCCAGCGTTTGCGCCTCAGCGAAATCAATACGCCGTAGCAGATATTTAATACGCGCCACCGACTTACCGTTCATCGACAGATGGCTAAAGCCAAGGCCAATCAGCACCGCCACACACATGGGATCCCCTGCCATTTCACCGCACAGACGCAGATCGACGCCCGCCTGTTCGGCTTCTCTGGCAATCATCGCCAGCGCGCGCAACACGGCAGGATGCAGGCTGTCATACATACTGGCCACGCGCGTATTGTTACGATCAACCGCCAGAATATACTGAGTAAGGTCATTAGTGCCGATAGAGATAAAGTCGACCCGATTCGCCAGGTGCGAGAGCATAAACACCATTGACGGCACTTCAATCATCACGCCAATACGCGGTTTCGGAATGGCGTAACCAATCATCTCTTCGACTTCACGCCCGGCACGTTCAATCAGCCGTTTTGCTTCATCCACCTCATCAATGCTGGTGATCATCGGCAACAGGATGCTGAGATTTCCGGTAGCCGCATTCGCACGCAGCATTGCGCGCACCTGCACAAGGAAGATTTCCGGCTGATCGAGCGTAATGCGGATGCCACGCCAGCCCAGGCACGGGTTCTCTTCGCTTATCGGCATATACGGCAACTGTTTATCCGCGCCGATATCCAGCGTACGCAGGGTCACCGGCTTATCGTTAAACATCTGCAGCATGCCCTGATACTGCGCGACCTGCTCTTCCTCAGACGGGAAACCACTTTGCAACATAAAAGGAATTTCGGTGCGATAAAGCCCGATGCCGTCAATACGACTACCGAGCTTCTCTTCATGCTCCGGACTGAGCCCCGCGTTGAGCATCACCCTGATGCGCTCACCGCTTTTAAGCTGCGCGGCGAGGTTCACATCATCTTCGGCAAGCCGGGTTAATTCATTCTCTTCGGTGATAAGTCGCTGGTATTCCTGCAACAGAACGGGCTCTGGATCCACCAGCAGCTCACCGCGATAGCCGTCCACCACCAGCGTGCGACGATGCAGCACAGAAGGCTGAATATCTGCCCCCATAACCGTCGGGATCCCGAGCGCACGAACCATGATTGCCGCATGGGAGTTGGATGCGCCATCGCGTACGACAACACCCGCGAGCCTGTCATGCGGAAGCTCCGCCAGCGTTGTCGCAGATAACTCATCGGCAACAAGAATAAAGCGTTCCGGCCAGGTATTGGGGCCCTGGATATTATCATCGAGATGGAACAGTAAGCGCTGGCCGAGCGTGCGTAAATCGCCAGAGCGTTCTTTCAGATAACCGTCACTCAATGCCGCAAACTGCTCGGCGAATCGTTCAATGACTGTTTTGACCGCCCATTCAGCGACCAGACCTTTATCTACCTCGGCAAACAGTTCACGGCGCAGACGCGCATCGGAAAGCAGATGCGAGTAAAGATCGAAAATCGCCGCCGTCTCTTTTTGCGCCCCCACAGAAAAGCGCTTGCTATAACGACGAAACTCACCCGCCGCCTCTTCCAGCGCGCTGGTCAGCCTTTCCCGTTCAAGCGTTGTGTTGAGGGTCGAGGCTTCATAAACCTGTTCCATCAACGGCAGCGTTTCATCCATCCAGCCTTCGGCAATGGCCACGCCGGATGACGCAGGAAGCGCGCGAATACGCGTCTGGCGATACTGACCAAACAGCGCGGTTAGCTGCGACTGAGAGAGAATGGCTGCCATTTGGGTAGCCAACGTAACCAGGAAGGACTCTTCGCTTTCATCGTACTGGCGCAGTTCACGTTGCTGAACAACCAGAACACCGAGAAGTTGACGACGCTGAATAATCGGCACGCCGAGAAAAGCGCGAAAACGCTCTTCTTTTACGGCAGGGATGTATTTAAAACTGGGGTGTTTTTGCGCATCAGCAAGGTTAATAGGTTCCGCCAGCCTGCCTACCAGGCCGACGATACCTTGATCAAATGCGAGAGTGACCGTACGCCCGCGCGGCTTTTTTAAACCGCGAGTCGCCATTAAGTAATAACAACGCCGGTCATGGTCTGCGAGGTAGACGGAGCAAACTTCCGTCTCCATCGCCTCGCAAATATCTGTGACCAGTATTTCCAGCGCTTCGTTCAGTCGCGGCGCGCTGGCAACTTTTTCAACGATTTCTCGCAAGCGGGTGAGCATAATGTGCGTGGCTTAACCTCTTTTACGTCGCCAGGCAGGTGCACTTTGTGGCTTAGGCGGAATCTCCTGAAGCGCCATCACGGCCCCTGCAAACTCTTTCATCACCCGTCGGTAGACATCGCGTTTGAACGACACTACCTGACGAACAGGATACCAGTAGCTCACCCAGCGCCAGCCATCAAACTCAGGGGTACTACTGGTTTGCATATTGACATCAGCATCACTGCTGACCAATTGCAGAAGAAACCATTTTTGTTTCTGGCCGATACAGACCGGCTTTGTATCCCAACGCACCAAACGTTTCGGTAACTTGTAACGCAACCAGTTACGGGTAGAAGCAAGGATTCGAACATCTTTACGATTTAAGCCTACTTCCTCGAACAGCTCCCTGAACATCGCCTGCTCCGGAGACTCGCCTGGGTTGATTCCCCCCTGGGGAAACTGCCAGGAGTGCTGCCCGAAGCGTCTGGCCCACATGACCTGGCCCTGTCGATTACAGATTACGATACCCACATTTGGGCGGTAGCCATCGTCATCAATCACCGGACTACCTCAAAATAAACCTGAATTAATCGATTGTTTCACACTCGTGGAAAACGGTAAACCACTCAATTACGACGGAACAAACGGATAACATTTGAATAACTCACAATTATCGGCAAAGTTATAAACAGACGTCCCCTCGCTTGCCCGCTTTTATTCACCTTTTCTGTGGATAGACTTGTGAAGAACCGGAGATTTAACATTGGAAAACCCGGAGTAGTCTGAATATGCCAACAATCAACCCAGTGAATAATTACCTTAAATTCATTGAGTTAATAGCTTTATTTCTGTATTTGCATCACATAATGTGATGATCGTCACTATAGCGATCCTTGTACTGATGAAAGATCGAACAACGTCGTTTTTATCCACAGATTATGCCAATAACTTAGGCACATTTTGTGCAGAAATTCGATTTTCGTCGCACGTCAAGGCTGTAAATCGAAACAGTAGTGACACTTTTACCCAGTTATCCCATTTTTCTGTGGATAACATGGTGTAAGATCCTGTTCATTGTCAGTGACCAGATTTGAACAACCGCGTAGCGAGTTGCGCAACACCACCTTTTTCACGGAAAATTATCTTATGAATCAGTCCTTTTATCAGGACGGGTGGAAAAAGATCGCAGCCATCGACGGTGTGCATAATTGCAGTTCATTTTTTAATCAAGGTTTTAGCATGTCCGCCATACGACCTTTACTATCGTCTCCCGAGTCTGAAATTCAGTTGCTTACCCAGGCGCAACATCTCGCCGGCTACACCCTGGGCGAACTTGCCCGGCTTGCCGGATTACCCATTCCTCGCGATCTGAAACGCGATAAAGGCTGGACGGGTATCCTGCTGGAGCAGTGGCTCGGCGCCAGTGCAGGCAGTAAACCGGAGCAGGATTTCGCAGCGCTGGGCGTAGAGCTGAAAACGATCCCCATCGATAGCGCGGGCCGGCCGCTGGAGACGACGTTTGTCTGCGTCGCCCCGCTAACAGGCAATACAGGGGTGGTGTGGGAAACCAGCCATGTACGTCATAAATTGCGCCGCGTGTTATGGATCCCCATCGAAGGTTCGCGCGATATTCCCCTTGCCGATCGCCGCGTAGGCTCGCCGCTGCTCTGGAGTCCCAGTGAAGAGGAAGAAACCCAGTTGCGCATGGACTGGGAAGAATTGATGGACTTGATTGTGCTTGGCCAGGTTGAGCGTATTACAGCGCGTCACGGCGAGGTATTGCAGTTGCGCCCGAAAGCGGCAAACAGCAAAGCGTTGACCGAAGCCGTCGGCGCACATGGAGAACCTATCCTGACGCTGCCGCGTGGTTTCTATCTGAAAAAGAATTTCACCGGCGCGCTGCTCGCCCGACATTTCCTGGTGCCAGGGGATTAACTTTTACCTCCGCGCGGCTGGCGCTTATAATCAGCCTTTCTTTTTTGGCAGGACTTTATAGATGTTATTTGCATGGATTACCGATCCCAATGCCTGGCTTGCCCTTGGCACGCTAACGCTGTTGGAGATTGTGCTTGGGATCGACAATATTATTTTCCTCTCACTGGTTGTGGCGAAGCTGCCCACCGCGCAGCGTAACCACGCCCGAAGGCTCGGTCTGGCTGCCGCGATGATCATGCGATTGCTGCTGCTGGCCTCAATTGCCTGGCTGACAAAACTGACCACCCCGCTGTTTAGCGCATTTGATCATGCGGTATCAGCGCGCGACCTGATCCTGTTTTGTGGCGGCGTGTTCCTTATCTGGAAAGCCAGTAAAGAGATCCACGAAACGATCGAAGGTGATGAAGAGGATCTGAAAACCAATGTTCACTCGTTCCTCGGGGCAATCGTACAGATTATGCTGCTGGACATTATTTTCAGTCTCGATTCTGTCATTACCGCGGTTGGCCTGTCCGACCATCTGTTTATTATGATGGCGGCAGTGGTGATTTCGGTTGGTGTGATGATGTTTGCCGCACGCCCTATCGGCGAGTTTGTGAATCGCCATCCTTCGGTGAAAATGCTGGCGTTATCCTTCCTGATTCTGGTGGGCTTTACCCTGATTCTGGAAAGCGTCTCGATTCATGTACCGAAAGGGTATATCTACTTCGCGATGTTCTTCTCTATCACAGTTGAGACGCTCAACTTGATGCGCGGCAAGAAAAACCCGTCGTAATACAAGGCTTCCCCGCAAGGGGAAGCTATTTTCCCCGTCTTTTTGTCCCTGCCCACACTTTAAGATTTTCCCCCTTTTTTGCACTGATACATCAGGTTATTACTAGAATGATGTGAGACACGAGCCAAATGAGGACAGAATGATGAAAAAATGGGCAGTGATTATCTCTGCAGTTGGATTGGCATTTGCAGTTTCAGGTTGTAGCAGTGATTACGTTATGGCAACGAAAGATGGCAGGATGATCCTGACTGACGGCAAGCCAGAAATTGACGATGAAACCGGCCTGGTCAGTTACCATGACCAGCAAGGCAATAAGATGCAGATCAACCGTGATGATGTTTCTCAGATCCTCGAGCGCTAAAAATCTTTAAAAAGGTCAGTCACCTGCTGACCTTTTTTGGTCTCCCCTCTTTCCCTTTGTTCTGCCCTCTGCCATGTTTATATTCCTTTGTCAGGACAACTGACGCAGTACAGTAAGTTAAAGGAAGCCGGCTATGCACTACCACCGTATCCCCCACAGTTCACTTGAAATAAGCACCCTGGGGCTGGGCACAATGACGTTTGGTGAACAGAACAGCGAAGCCGACGCCCACGCACAGCTTGATTACGCCATCAGCCAGGGGATCAACCTGATTGATGTTGCAGAGATGTATCCCGTCCCACCGCGCCCGGAAACACAAGGGCTGACGGAGACCTATGTCGGTAACTGGCTGGCGAAGCGCGGCAATCGTGAGAAAGTGGTCCTCGCCTCGAAGGTTAGCGGCCCCTCACGCAATAATGACAATAGCATTCGACCAAACCAGGCGCTGGACCGTAAAAATATCCGCCTCGCGCTTGAAGCCAGCCTGAAACGCCTGCAAACCGATCATCTCGATCTTTATCAGGTGCACTGGCCGCAGCGCCCTACCAACTGTTTTGGCACACTGGGCTATAAGTGGACGGAATCCGCCCCTGTCGTCACGCTACTGGAAACGCTGGAGGCGCTGACCGAGTTCCAGCGCGCGGGCAAAATTCGCTATATCGGCGTGTCGAATGAAACGGCCTTTGGCGTGATGCGCTATCTGCAACTGGCGGAAAAACACGAATTACCGCGCATCGTCACCATTCAGAACCCCTACAGCCTGCTTAACCGTAGCTATGAAGTGGGTCTGGCTGAGGTGACGCAATATGAAGGGGTTGAGCTGCTGGCTTACTCCTGCCTGGCGTTCGGCACCCTCACCGGGAAATACCTGAACGGTGCGAAACCCGCTGGTGCCCGCAACACCCTGTTCAGCCGCTTTACCCGTTACAGTGGCGAGCAGGCGCAAAAAGCGGTTGCTGCCTACGTGGATATCGCCAAACGCCACAATCTGGATCCGGCGCAGATGGCGCTGGCATTTGTGCGTCGTCAGCCGTTCGTTGCCAGCACCCTTCTGGGCGCAACGACAATGGAACAGTTAAAAACGAATGTGGAAAGTCTGCATCTTACGCTCAGCGAAGAGGTGCTCGCCGAAATTGAAGCGGTGCATCAGGTCTATACCTACCCGGCACCCTAATAGGAATCAGGCCGGGTAACCCGGCCTGTCTCTTAGCGGCGGCGTTGCCAAATCCACAGTGCCGTGATTGCCAGCGCAAACAGTACGCCGAACCCGACACCGACACCAACCACTGGCACACCCACTTTGACCGCCAGGGAGTAGAGTCCCAGCATCAACAGCATGGCGGTGTTCTCGCCGAGATTCTGTACCGCAATAGCGTTTCCTGCGCCAACAGAACGTTTACCCCGCTCCTGCAACAACGCATTAAGTGGCACCACGAAAAAACCACCCAGCATGCCGATAAGCATTAAGATTCCATAAGCCGGAAGCACTGCATGTTGTAACGAAAAGAAGGCCACTGCCACGCCAATCAAAATCCCGGCAGGCATACAACGCGCCACCGTCTCAAGCGTCACCAGTTTAGCGGCAAGCCCGGCCCCCACTACAATGCCCACCGCCACCATGGCATTGAGATAGGTCGGCGTGGCGTTATCCGTAATGCCCAGCGCAACGGGCACCCACAGTACCAGCAGAAAACGCAGCGTTACACCCGCGCCCCAGAACAGGCTGGTACCAACCAGTGAAAAACGCGTCTCGCCATTGCGCCACAACAATGAACAGGCAGAGAAAAAACTGCGCGTCATCGGAGTGAAACGCCAGGATTGCCCCGGCCGCGCAGCTGCCAGGCGTGGAATCATCAGGTTTGCCGCCACCGCGCCTGCATAGACCAGCGCACAGACGCCCAACGAAGCCAGCACGTGCCAGTCAGCCAGAATACCGCCCGCCATGGAACCCAACAGGATCGCGGCAATCGTTGAGGACTCCATCAGCCCGTTCGCTTTGACCAGTTTGTCGCCGGTTGTCAGTTCACCCAGGATACCGTATTTCGCCGGGGAATAGGCCGCCGCTCCCACACCCACCAGCGTATAGCCGATGAAAGGGTTGATACCGATGCAAATGCTGGCCGCCCCCAACAGCTTGAGGCCGTTAGCGACCATCATCACGCGCCCTTTGGGGAAGCTGTCGGCGATCTGCCCGACAAAGGGGGCAAAAAGGATGTAAGCGCCCACAAACACCATCTGCAGGATCGGTTGACTCCAGTCGGGGTAGAACTCCGCTTTCAACAGCGCCAGGGTGGCAAACAGCAGCGCATTATCACCAAAGGCCGACAGGAACTGGGCGACAATGACCGCTTTCATCCCCTTCGACCACAGTGATGTGTTAGTGGGTACTGACTCATGCATTTTGGGTTTCCGCCTCTTCAACCATGCCTTTTAACGTCACAAAGTCAGGCTTCCCGCTGCCCAGTAACGGCAACTGTTTGAGGAAGCGTATATCGCGCGGAACCGCCAGTTCCGGCACGCCTTGCGCGCGCGCCTGCTGCTGGAGTTTCTCGCGCGTCAGTTGTTCATCGGTGGTGAACAGGACCAGCGCCTCGCCTTTGCTGGCGTCGGATTTGATCGCCGTGGCATGCATCTTCTCAGGCGATACCGCCAGCGCCAGTTGCTCCACCATCTCCAACGAAATCATCTCACCGGCAATTTTGGCAAAGCGTTTGGCACGGCCCTGAATCTGCACGAAGCCTTGCTCATCAAAGCGCACAATATCACCCGTGTCATACCAGCCGCTTTCCAGCTCACCCTGGGCATTTTCTGCCGCAGGCGCTTCCAGCACGCCGGGTTTCTCCACGCGCAGATAACCGTTCATGATGTTCGGTCCTTTCAGTTGCAGTCGGCCACCGCCATCAATACCCGGCACTTCAAGCAGGCGCGCGTCCATACCGGGCAGAATACGCCCAACGGTACCGGGCTTCGCCGCCATCGGCACGTTGATCGACACCACTGGCGCGCACTCTGTTACCCCGTAGCCCTCCAGAATGCGCAGACCAAATTTGTCCTGCCAAAGCTGACGGGTGCTGTCCTGGAGCTTTTCAGCCCCTGCTACCACATAACGCAGGCGGAAAAAGTCATACGGATTGGCGAAGCGGGCGTAATTCCCCAGGAATGTCGATGTGCCGAACAGCACGGTACAGTTCCGGTCGTACACCAGCTCCGGCACAATGCGATAGTGCAGCGGGCTTGGGTAGAGGAACACTTCTGCCCCGGTCAACAGCGGCGTAAAGAGCCCCACCGTCAGACCAAAAGAGTGGAACAGCGGCAGCGCCGACATAAAGCGATCATTGGCGGTGAAATCGGCAATGGTGCGGATTTGCTCGACGTTCGCCAGAATACTTTTATGACTGTGGACAACCCCTTTCGGATTGCCCTCAGAACCGGAGGTAAAGAGTATGATCGCCGCATCTTCGGGTTTTTGCGGCACCTGCGCCAGACGTGGCATCAGCACGCGGCTAAAGATCCACAGCTTATCTTCCAGCGTGACACTGCCTTTTAAATCTTCCAGATAGACCCAGCGCACCTGGGTTAGCTGTTCCGGCAGATGCCAGAGCTTCCCTTTGTCCATAAAGGTACGTGAGGTAAATACCGTTTTGATTTCCGCCGCGGTAATGGCGCTGGTCAGCCCTTTAACACCGGCGGTGTAGTTCATCATCGCCGGAATGCGCCCGCGGGCGATGGCGCCAAAAATCACCGCGGCGCTGATACCGGCGTTCGGCAACATCAGGCCAATTTTCTCGCCCTGTGCCGTGTATTTGTCGAGAATACGGGCGACAAACAGTGTCTTGGTCAGCAGCTTACGGTAAGTGTCCGGGGTGAAATTAATGTCTTCTACGCAGTGCTTGTTTGCGCCGTAACGATATTGTGCGGCAAGGAAGGCGTCGAATAAGGTTTCGCGCGGACGCACCGCCATGCGGGCTTCCATCATAATCTGATGCAGCATCTCACCGGCAATCTTACGGCGGTCGCGGGCGCGCGGCGCTTCCGGCATGGGCAGTTGCGTTGGCGGCAGAACATGCAGATGAATCTGTGGGAATAAACGCTGTTTAACCAGCCCTTTCAGGCGGCTGAAAAAGGTCAGCTCCGCCCCTTCAATACGCAACGGTACGACGGTTGCCGCCGACTTCGCCGCAACAAACCCCGCACCATCGTAGATTTTCATCAGCGAGCCGGACACCGAAATGCGCCCTTCCGGGAAAATCACTACCGGACGCCCTTCGCCAATCAGGCGGACAAGGTGTTTGACGGACATCGGCTTTGTCGGATCCAGCGGCACAAAATCGATGATCGGTTTAAGCCAGCGCATGTACCACTGCTGGCTGATGGAGGTATAAACCGCAAAAACCGGGCGAACAGGAAGAAAGAGCGCCAGCAAAATCCCATCGATAAAGGAGACATGATTGGGGACAATCAGCACGCGCTCGCCGTGCAACGCCTGTGTATTGCCTGTGAGTCGCACACGGAACAGGACGCGAAAGAGGCCACGAAAAAAGCCAAATAACATTTCAACTCCTTTTGTTAGTCAATTCGACAGGTTATGAATAAATTGTGGCAGATTACACGAGAAGTGGGGGGCGGCGAAATGCGGGCGAAAAAAAACCTGCGCATCCGCGCAGGTTGGTGCAAGAAATTAAGTACGAAATGCGTACCGAAATAATCACCAATCAATACCTCTGGGATCTTGATTGTGGCTGGCGGCGCGTTAGCTCGCCAGCAGTAAAAAGCAAGCGAATGAGCCTAAGTGCAACGAGGTGTTTCTAATCATCCAGCTTGTTACACATTGACTTAATGGCAAAAAAAACCTGCACATCTGCGCAGGTTGGTGTAATTCAAGTGTTCAACCCTCAGGTTGACTTCACCTATCAATACCTCTGGGATTGCTACTGTAGCAATCCGACCAAATGCTTCTCCAGCAGACAATAGAAACAGCATTTCGCAAAGTGTAACTAAAGGTTCGAACTGTATATTTCCGGATATATTTTCCATGTAACGTTTTCACGCCATTTCACCGCGTCAGCTCACGTTTGCGGAAAGTGCACTGGCGACAACCTTGATTAGCCAGCGCATTCCCGTAACATAAGTGGGTGTGTAAACGCTTACCCCTAAATGAAGGTGCTCAATGGCGACAATAAAAGATGTAGCCCGGCTTGCAGGTGTCTCTGTCGCTACGGTCTCTCGCGTAATTAACGACTCCCCGAAAGCCAGCGAAGCCTCACGGCTGGCGGTCCAGACCGCCATGGAGAGTCTGAGCTATCACCCCAACGCCAATGCCCGAGCGCTGGCGCAGCAGTCGACGGAAACGGTCGGTCTGGTGGTCGGTGATGTTTCTGACCCTTTTTTTGGCGCCATGGTAAAGGCGGTTGAACAGGTCGCCTCCAGCACTGGCAACTTCCTGCTCATTGGCAATGGTTATCACAATGAGCAAAAAGAACGTAATGCGATTGAACAACTGATTCGCCACCGCTGTGCGGCACTGGTTGTCCACGCCAAAATGGTACCGGATGCTGAACTCATTGCGTTGATGAAACAGATCCCCGGCATGGTACTGATTAACCGCATTCTGCCCGGTTTCGAACAGCGCTGCGTGTCGCTGGATGACCGCTACGGTGCCTGGCTGGCAACGCGCCACCTCATACAACAGGGCCATACCCGGATAGGCTATTTGTGTTCCAACCACGCGATTTCCGATGCAGAAGACCGCCTGCAGGGTTATTACGACGCCCTCAAAGAAAACGGTCTGCCGTGTAATGAGCGTCTGGTCACCTTCGGCGAACCGGACGAGAGCGGCGGTGAACAGGCAATGACCGAACTGCTCGGGCGCGGCAAGAATTTTACGGCGATCGCCTGCTATAACGACTCGATGGCAGCGGGCGCAATGGGGGTGCTCAATGATAATGGCATTACTGTGCCAGATGAGATCTCGCTAATTGGCTTTGACGATGTGCTGATATCACGTTATGTCCGCCCGCGTCTGACCACGGTGCGCTATCCCATCGTGACGATGGCGACACAGGCAGCGGAACTGGCACTGGCGTTGGCAGAAAACCGTCCGCTCCCGGATGTCACGCATGTGTTTAACCCGACGCTGGTAAGACGCCACTCGGTCGTGACGCTGCAGGAAAACTAGAGGGTAAAGCGATAGAGGTGGACGGTCGTGTCCGGGTAATCGAGGCCGTCGCCGATATACTGCCAGCCAAAGCGTTCATAAAAATCCCGGCAGGCGGAGTAAAGATGAAGCTCGCTAAACCCCATTTCCCGCGCAGACTCAATCACATGCTGCTGTAAAGTACGCGCCAGCCCTTGCCCACGTGCGGATTCATCAACATAGAGCGCCGCCAGCCAGGGGAACAGATCCTGGCGGCTTATCAAATCGCAACGCCACAACCCTACGGTGCCAAGCAACCTTTCGTCATCCACCAGCACAAAGGTCAGCGGCAGATTGCCCGGTGTCTGGCTGTGGTCGATAATGCTTTCGAAGAACGCGCGCGGCAGCGAGTCACCAAACTCGCGCCAGAGCCACTCGGTCACCTGTTCGGCATGCTGTGGCGCGTCGTATAACGGAATCACTTTCACATTAATTTCCCCTGAAAAATCGGTACAGATTCAAACAGATAGCCGTCAAAATCCGGGGCATCCTCGTCCGAGAGCTCCAGCAAACTCTTTTTTACGTTTTCAAGATGCTGCCACATGGCCTGCCAGGCGCCCATCACATCGCGACGGCGCAGGGCAGCGAGCAGAGTCTGCCTGTCGCCAAGCCATTTCAGGCGATAAGGACGGCTGGTAATGTGCACGTTGAACTGCTGCCACAGCGGGCTGCTGTCCATGTGGTGCCAGACGCTTTCCACTGTTGCCAGTAGCATCTGGTTTTGCGAAGCGCCCGCCAGCACCAGATGAAACATTTTGCTGTTGTCCTGGCTGGTGTCGTTCAGGGCAATCGCGCGTTGTTCTTGCTCAAGGATGCGGCGCAGGTTATCGATATCCGCCCGCGTCGCCATTTTGGCGGCAAAGGCGGCGATGTTGCTCTCCAGCAACTGACGAGCCTGCAATATTTCAAACGGGCCGACATCACTGCTGAGAAAGCGCTCTTCTTCGTTTTCATGCTCCTGAGGAATACGCATCACATAGACGCCGGAGCCCTGGCGAATGTCGACGGTGCCCTGGAGTTCAAGCATTAAGAGAGCTTCACGGACAATAGTACGGCTGACGCCATACTTTTCGGCAATATTGCGCTCAGGCGGAAGGCGGGACCCCACGGGGTAATGCCCCTGGATTATTTGCGCGCGTAAATCTTCGCCAATCTCCTGGTACTGTTTTTTTTCCGGCGGGATTACAGCTTTTTCCACAATATCACCATCACCTGTACAGACCTTTAGTTGAAGCTCAGGCCGGAGATCCCCGGCCTTTGGGCGCGCTATCTTACCAAATTTAGTGCCTGATCGAGAACTTTCGCGCCATTTAAGGTGCCATATGCCACCGGATCGATCACATCAATAGGGATAGCGTATTGTTCGGTAAGTTTCTTATTTTCCGCGAGCTTAAAGCGCACCTGCGGCCCCAACAGTACAGCGATAATCTCGCCGCTGTGGTTGTCTAATTCATCACGTAGCGCCTGCTCAGCGATGGCATAGATTTTCAGTTCAAGACCGCGCTCGGCGGCGTTTTTTTCCATCTTAGTGACTACCAGTGATGTAGACATCCCGGCAGAACAACACAGGACAATACGTTTCATCACAGCTCCTTATTTCCATTCATCATCAAAAGAGATCGTAAGCTGGCGTTCGTCGCTTAACCGGCGATACCAGGAGAGCGACTTTTTCGCTCGTCGGTCACGGTTGTGGTCCAAATCGATCTCCACCAGCCCGTAGCGATTTTTAAAGGCATTCATTGGCGATACGTTGTCCGTAAACGCCCAGAGCATATAACCGTGACAGTTGGCGCCATCCTCCCGCGCGCGCAACGTCTGGTACAGGTGCTCACCAATAAATGCAATGCGGTAATCATCTTCAATCACTCCATCGGCATTGCGGAACTGCCCTTCGTTCTCAACCCCCATCCCGCTTTCCGCCACAAACCACGGGATGTTGCCGTACTCGTTTTTAATCCGCATCGCCATGTCATAAATGATAAACGGCCCAATTTCCCAGCCGCGCGACTTATTCATGCGCCGGCCCGGTAGCTCAAAGGGTTCGTAGTAATAAGCCGGGTGGAACGGCGTGTCGGGGTGCCAGGCGCGGGAGGGGGCTTTTACCCGATGCGGGTAATAGAGGTTAATGCCCAATTCATCCACGGTATTTTCACGAATGATCGCCAGTTCGTCGTCGGTGTAGTCCCAATTCACCTGATGCTTCTCAAGCAGGGTAAACAGCTCCGGCGGGTAAGCCCCTTTTACCATTGGGTCGAGGAAGACGCGGTTATAAAAGAGATCATACATGGCTGCCGCATGGACATCGTGCGGCGCACGGGAGCGCGGATAGGTCACTTCCGGGTTCAGAATGCACCCCACCGTTCCCGCGTACCCTTTCTCGCGAAACAGTTTCACCACTTTCGCCGTGGCAAGATTTTTATGGTGATTCCACTGCATCCAGGTGCTGGTGTTCTGCTCATACGGCCAGCGCAGCGCATCCAGATAGACTCTGGTTTGCACCACGATGGGCTCGTTAAACGTGAACCAGCGCGTCACTTTTTGGTGAAACCGTTCAAAGACCTTTTCGACGTAAAGCAGATAGAGTTCGACCACTTTTTTCGATGCCCAGCCGCCGTAGGTTTCCAGCAAGTAACCGGGCAATTCGTAATGTTCAAGGCAGATCATCGGCACAATGCGATTACGCGCCATCTCGTCAAAGAGCTGGTCGTAATACGCCGCATACTCTTCATCCACGACGCCATTTTCATAGTCGGTCAGAAAGCGCGACCAGTTAATGGAGGTGCGATAGTGGGTCAGGCCGGCCTGCTTCATCAACTGTACGTCTTCGCGAAAACGGTGATAAAAGTCAGTCGCCACCGCCGGGCCATAGCCCTCATGCCAGACCTGCCTGTCGTTTTTGTACCAAAGATCGGGCCATGAATCCTGCCCCTCTTTTTTGCCGCTCCAGCCCTCGGTCTGCCAGGCTGACGCCGCCGCACCAAGCATAAACGACGGCGGGATGGTGAGTGTTTTCGTGCTCACGTCAGGCTCCTTTAGGCATTTTTCGCCATGTCAGTGGATTCAGCCTGCAGTTGCGCCTGCTCCGCGCGGCGGGATGCAATCTTCACAAAAGGCAGGTAAATAAGGATCGAGGCCAGGATACACACCAGTTGTGTCACTACCGCCCCCATCGAACCGGCGGTGGAAAGCCAGGCGTTAATCAGCGGCGGCGTGGTCCAGGGCACCATCACCACAGCCTTGCCCGCAAAGCCGGTAACCGTAGCAAAGTAACCGATTGAGCCGGTCACCAGCGGGGTGATGATAAAGGGGATCGCGAGGATCGGATTGAGCATGATCGGCATGCCGAATATCACCGGTTCATTGATATTGAAGATGCCAGGGCCGATGGAGAGCTTGGCGATCTCTTTCATCTCTTTGCGCTTGGTGGCAATCATCACCGCGATCAACAGGCCAATGGTCAGACCGGAGCCGCCGATACTCATATACACATCCCAGAACGGCATGGTGATGATATTCGGCACCTCTTTACCCTGCTCAAATGCGCTCATGTTGACCGTGATCGCACCGAGCAGCAGGGGTTCGCGGATCGGCTTGATCATCTGGTTGCCATGAATGCCGATAACCCAAAACAACTGAGCGACAAACATCAACAGCAGGATACCCGGCAGGCTTTGTACCACGCGCTCCAGCGGCTGTTGCACCACCTGATAAACAGCATCATAGAGGTACATGCCGGTGATCTGATGGAAGACAAAACCAAAAGTCGCGATAACCGTGGTGGTGATAATGGCGGGGATCAAAGCAGAAAACGAGGCCGAGACATTAGGCGGCACTGTATCCGGCATTTTGATTTTCAGCCCTTCACGGTTTTCCAGCCAGCAGTAAATCTCAACAGAGAGAATTGCGATAAACATGCCGAGGAACAGGCTACGGGTATCTGAGAACTGGCGCAGCAGCACATCTTTCACCACGTGCATTTGGCCATCGACCAGCATTTCCACCGTGGTTGGCGTCACGCAAATAAAGCAGATGACCGCCAGCAAACCGGGGAACAGGGTTTTGATGCCGTTAATACGCCCAAGCTCAATACCAATCAGGAATACCGCGCCAATATTCAAAAAGTTGAGCGTGGCGTAGTTGATGGCGCTGGTAATCGGCTTGAGCGCGGCCAGGAACGATAGCGCGTCAAAGCTGGCGAGGCCGTTTTTCGGATCCAGCACCATATTGGAGATAAGCACGGAGAAGGCGCCGACGATGATGACCGGCATCAGGGTAATAAACGAAGCCTTGATCGCCATGATGTAGCGATAGCTGTTGAATTTGGTCGCGAAGCTACCCAGAGAATCGATTAACTTTTCCTGTAGAGCCATTAGAGGTACCTCAGTAAAAGGGCTTTTTATCGTGTCAGGTATACAGCTCAATACCTTTTGGCATACCAAAAATAGCTATCGCTGGAAAATAGTTCTGTGATTAAGGTCGCAACGCGACATCTGGTATTCCAGATTTGCCATATTTAGCATATTTGGCATACCACCCTAAATAAACAGGGTTTTCTTCCCGTTGCATCAAAAGCGTGATCGGCCCGGTTATTGTCTCTCCCTTGCCCCGCTGCGCTTTGATGAATGTGATAAAATAGCGGCCTTCATGTGATACAGGATCAGGTCATGGCGACAATGCTGGATGTCTCACTGCGCGCGGGTGTCTCCAAGGCTACGGTATCGCGCGTGTTGAACGACACAGGTCAGGTAAAAGAGAGCACCCGTAAACGGGTTTTTCAGGCGATGGAAGAACTGGGCTATCGGCCTAATTTTCTTGCCCAGTCGCTGGCAACCCGCACCAGTAATAACATTGGCCTGGTGGTTTCCAGTTTTAACGGTTTCTATTTTGGCCGCCTGTTACAGCAGGCATCGCGCCAGGCGGAAGCCTATGGCAAACAGCTCATTGTGACCGACGGGCACGATGCCCCGGAACGCGAAGAGTTAGCGGTGCAGATGCTGGCCGACAGACGCTGCGACGCCATTATTCTTTACACCCGCTTTATGAGCGAGAAAGCGATCATCCGCCTGATCGATACCACCCCGATGCCGCTTATCGTCATTAACCGCGAAGTGTTTCAGGCCCACGATAAATGCGTTTTTTTTGAACAGCAGGATGCGGCGTTTCAGGCGGTGGATTATCTGGTAAACCAGGGTCATCACGATATTGCCTGTATCACCGCCCCTATCCATACGCCAACCGGCAAAGCCCGTCTGATGGGATATCGAAAGGCGCTGGAAAAACACGGTATTCGCTGGGATCCGGCCAAAGTGAAATACGGCGACTCAACCATGTCGCGCGGCTATGAACTGTGCCAGGAGATCTTACAAGAGGGCATTAAAGTCAGCGCGCTGTTTGCCTGTAATGACGATATGGCGCTGGGTGCGTCTAAGGCGCTGCATCAGGCGGGGTTACGTATTCCGCAGGATATTTCACTGTTTGGCTTTGATGATGCCCCCAGTGCCCGTTGGCTGGAGCCGGGGCTGTCGACGGTCTATCTGCCGATTGACACCATGATCACCACCGCCATCGATCAGGCTATGCGGCTGGCGAATAAAGAATTGATCGAAGCGATCCCGCCTTTTACCGGCACCCTTGTGCTGCGTGATTCAGTCGCCCCCGGGCCTTTTTCCCCGGATGCGGCGGCGCCTAATCCGGGCGACCGATCGCACCAGCCGTAGCCCCGGTAAGCGTCCGCGCCACCGGGGTAATTCCCGGATGCGGCTTATTCGGGTTACGTTTTTGAAAACCGCTGCTACCCTCGCCCCTCGGGGCGAGGCAGGACTTATACCTGCTCCAGCGCCAGCAGTTCTTCAATAGTCTGACGGCGACGAATCAGCCGTGCAACGCCCTTGTCAAACAGCACCTCCGGCAGCAGCGGACGACTATTGTAGTTCGACGACATCGAGGCACCATAAGCCCCGGTATCATGCAGCACAAGGTAATCCCCTGGCGTCACGGCAGGCAGTGCGCGGGTCTCCACTTTACCGCCTTCCTGCTGGGTAAACACATCGCCAGACTCGCACAGCGGCCCGGCCACCACGGTATCGATACGCGGCACGGTGGTTAAATCACGCCCGTCCGCCGCCAGTGCGGTAATGTGGTGATAGCTGCCGTACATGGATGGGCGCATCAGATCGTTAAAACCGGCGTCAATCAGTACAAAGTGGCGGCTGCCCATCTCTTTCACGCTGCGCACCTGTGCCACCAGCACTCCGGATTCCGCCACCAGGAAGCGTCCCGGTTCGATCTCCAGTTTTACCGGATGACCCAGATGTTTCGCCACCTGTTCACGTGCGGCATTCCACAGGCTGTAATAGTGGTCCGTATCCACCCCCTCCTCCCCTTCATGATAAGGAATAGAGAGACCGCCGCCTGCCGAAATAGCCTGCAGATCCTGGCCAAATTCCACCACCTGGCGCACCATCGCGCCGCACACCTGCTCAAGGTGGCCGTAATCCACCCCGGAACCAATATGCATATGAATGCCGATCAGTTTCAGGTTAAAACGCTGCATCACTTCCAGCGCGGCAGGCAGGTCGCTATACCAGATGCCGTGCTTGCTGTTTTCGCCGCCGGTATTGGTTTTCTGGCTGTGGCCATGACCGAAGCCGGGATTAACGCGCAGCCAGACCGGGTGACCGGGCGAAACCTGCCCCAGTTGTTCCAGCATATCCACTGACCCGGCATTAACCGGAATGCGCAACTCGCTCACGCGGGCCAGCGTCGCGTCATCAATCACGTCCGCCGTGAAAACAATATCCTCCGGATGCGTTTTCGGGTCGTAACCTGCGGCCAGCGCACGCTCAATTTCCCCTAACGACACGGAATCCACCTTCACACCCTGCTCACGCATCAGGCGCAGGATATGAATGTTCGAGCAGGCTTTTTGCGCGAAACGGATCACATCAAACTGCGTCAGGCGGGCAATCTGGTCGCGAATAATTTGCGCATCATAAACCCAGACCGGGCAGCCAAATTCAGCAGGCAACCGAAGAAGATTAGCGGCATTAAGGTCGGTTGTGGTTTGTGTCAGTGGACGTGGCATAACAGACTCCGAAAACGTTTTTTTATGATTACGCCACAGGCCAGGAGGAATAAAAAATATCGTTTTATCGTGAGTCTATGCAAAAATGATATGGATTCTCTTACCAGGATGCCGCCATGCCCGCCGTAAACTTACGCCACATTGAAATTTTTCATGCCGTGATGACCACCGGGAATTTGACGGAAGCCGCTCAGTTGCTGCATACCTCGCAGCCTACCGTCAGCCGGGAGCTGGCGCGCTTTGAAAAAGTGCTGGGGTTGAAGTTATTTGAACGCGCGCGCGGGCGTTTGCATCCTACGGTGCAAGGGTTACGTCTTTTTGAGGAAGTACAGCGCTCCTGGTACGGACTGGATCGCATTGTTAGCGCCGCCGAAAGCCTGCGCGAATTCCGTCAGGGTGAGCTGTCGATTGCCTGCCTGCCGGTCTTTTCCCAGTCATTTTTACCGCTACTGTTGCAGCCTTTTCTGGCCCGCTACCCGGACGTTAGCCTCAATATCGTGCCGCAAGAGTCGCCGCTGCTGGAAGAATGGCTCTCTGCCCAGCGTCATGATCTGGGGCTGACGGAAACAATCAGCACGCCTGCGGGGACGGAGCGCACGCCGCTGCTGACTTTTAACGAAGTGTGTGTCCTGCCGGAAAACCACCGACTGGCGCATAAAGCGCAGCTTACGCCAGGAGATTTTCATGGCGAGAATTACATTAGCCTGTCGCGCACCGACAGCTACCGGCAATTGCTCGATGCTTTGTTCAACGAACATCAGGTGAAACGCCGTATGGTGCTGGAAACGCACAGCGCGGCGTCAGTCTGCGCGATGGTCCGCGCCGGGGTGGGAATTTCGGTGGTCAACCCGCTGACCGCGCTCGATTACGCCGCCAGCGGGGTGGTAGTGCGCCGTTTTAGTATTGACGTTCCCTTCACGGTGAGCCTGATTCGCCCGTTGCATCGCCCCTCTTCGGCGCTGGTCGAGGCATTCAGTCGCCATTTACAAGAGGCGATGCCGTTGATTACCGGTCCACTGAACGCAGTGCTGAACGCCGTTTAAGAGAGCATAAACGTTACGGCATCGGCGGCATGCAGGGCAGCCGTATCAAATACCGGGATCGGCGACTGATCTTGTGAAACCAGCAGGCCAATTTCAGTGCAACCGAAAATCACCCCCTGCGCCCCCTGCTCTGCCAGTTGCGCAATCAGACTGACATAATAGGCACGCGAAACATCGCTAAACGTACCGAGGCAAAGTTCGTCAAAAATAACCTGATTGACCCGCGCGCGGTCTGACTCCCCCGGAATCAGCGTTTCAATACCAAACGCGTCACTCAGACGACCACGATAAAAATCCTGCTCCATGGTGTAGCGGGTGCCAAGCAGCGCCACTTTGGATTGTTTCTGCGCCACGATCGCCCGCCCGGTGGCATCGGCAATATGTAAGAAAGGCACATCACAGCGTGCTTCAATCTGCCCGGCGATTTTATGCATGGTATTCGTACACAACACGATACCCTGCGCACCGGCGTTTTGTAGCCCGACGGCCGCATCGGCCAGGATATCCCCGGCCTTTTCCCATTCGCCGCTGCGCTGGCACTCTTCAATCTCATGAAAATCTACGCTGTGCAGCAGCAGGCTGGCAGAGTGCAGACCACCCAATTTCGCCTTCACCCCTTCATTAATCAGGCGGTAATACGGAATGGTAGATTCCCAGCTCATGCCACCCAACAGTCCAATCGTTTTCATCATTCATCTCCCTCTGAGTAAGCACACAGTCAAGCAAACTCAGGGGGGAGTTTCAACCACCCCACAGGCATAAAAAAACCTGCCAGAAGGCAGGTTTTTGGTAAATCAGGCGAATTAACGCGCCAGCCAGCCGCCGTCGACCGCAATGGTATAGCCGTTAATGTAATCAGATGCACTGGAGGAGAGGAAAACAATCGGCCCCATCAGGTCACTCGGTAACCCCCAGCGCCCCGCCGGAATACGGTCGAGAATAGCCGCGCTACGCTCTTCGTCAGCACGCAATTGCTGGGTGTTATTGGTCGCCATATAGCCCGGCGCGATGGCGTTGACGTTGATGTTGTGTTTCGCCCATTCGTTCGCCAGCAGACGGGTCACGCCCATCACGCCGCTTTTAGAAGCGGTATAAGACGGCACGCGGATACCACCCTGGAAGGAGAGCATGGAGGCGATATTAATGATCTTGCCGCCATTGCCCTGAGCGATGAAGTGTTTCGCCGCCGCCTGGGACATAAAGAAGACGCTTTTGATGTTCAGGTTCATCACGTCATCCCAGTCCTGCTCGCTGAAATTGATCGCGTCTTCGCGACGGATCAGGCCAGCGTTATTGACAAGAATGTCGATTTTGCCGAACTCGGCCACCGCACGATCCAGCAGTGCCGGGATACCGTCGATTTTACGCAGGTCAGCCGTCAGGCTCAGGAAACGACGGCCCAGCGCCGTAACGCGCTCGATGGTTTCAGTCGGTTCAACAATGTTGATACCCACGATATCGCAACCCGCTTCCGCCAGACCCAGCGCCATGCCCTGGCCCAGACCTGTATCACACCCGGAAACAACAGCCACTTTACCTTGAAGAGAGAATGCATCCAGAATCATGTTTGTTCCTTAATCTTTCAACGCCTGCACCCGCAGGCATATTTTTGTTATGCCTTTGGTGCTTAGCGCAGATCTTTAACCGCGACGTGGTCCATATCATCAAAGACCTGGTTTTCACCGACCATACCCCAGATAAAGGTATACGCCTTCGTCCCCACACCTGAGTGAATAGACCAGCTCGGCGAAATCACCGCTTGTTCGTTATGCATCACAATATGGCGGGTCTCCTGCGGCTGCCCCATCATGTGGAACACGCATGCGTCCTCATCCATATTGAAGTAGAAGTAGACTTCCATGCGGCGCTCATGGGTATGGCACGGCATGGTGTTCCACAGGTTACCCGGCGCGAGTTCGGTCAGCCCCATGCTCAACTGGCAGGTTTCCAGCACGTCCGGCACGAAGTATTTATTGATGGTGCGACGGTTGCTGGTGAGGTTGTCACCCAGCGTGACCGGAGAAACATCCGCAGGCGTCACTTTTTTGGTCGGGTAAGTAGTATGTGCCGGTGCGCAGTTGTAGTAGAACTTCGCGGGTGTCGCGGTATCGACGCTGGCGAACACCACTTCTTTCGCCCCTTTGCCGACATATAACGCGTCGCGATGGCCGATTTCATAGCACTGACCATCAACGGTAATGGTGCCCGGGCCGCCAATATTGATAACGCCCAATTCACGGCGTTCCAGGAAGTAGCTTACGCCCAGTTGCTTGCCCACTTCGCCGCCAACAGAGACGGTTTTGGCGACCGGCTTAATGCCACCGACGATAATACGGTCGATGTGGCTATAGACCATGGTGTATTCGTCATCGACGAATACCTCTTCAACCAAAAATTCATTGCGCAGTCCCTGGGTATCCAGCGTTTTCGCATGCGCACTGTGGATGCTTTGTCTTACGTCCACATTTACCTCCGCAGTCAATGTTTCATTCGAATCGCACGTAACGGAGCGAATAAAAAACGTTCCGTTTTGCAGTATGGGCACATCTTATCCCGGCTAAAACACGTTTTCAATGTTATATAAAACAACGTTTCATTTTTTTCGTAATATATTTCTAAAACTGTAGTTGCGATCACGAACGTCTGGCGTTTACACGAAGAAGAGGGGCGGTTTATTGGGCATGAGAACAGAATTTAATGATAACAAACAAATAGTTAATAACATCTTGAAGTTTTAACAGTCTGCAGGCATTTTTACTGCGCGAAATCTAAGATCCTTTTTGATATCGCAACGTTATCGCGTTTTTCAGGATGCGAAGCGCTACGTTTTCTTTTAAACTGCGCAGGCCGTCACACAAAGTAAAACGATGTTTTGATAAATTAATACCAATCTTTTGAAATGTTGATGACGTGTATAACGGCACGAAAATGAATGCGTATACACCAGGGAAGTATCGACAAAGAAACAACAGGGTAGCGCGGCGCGTTGCCCGGGGACGTTTGAGTTAGTGTTTCTGTAACTGGCCTTGCCCTCCTTAACGGAGGGCTTTTTTTTAGGGGGGAAAGGACGTTATCTGCAGGAAGGACTCAGTCGCGTTCTATCGCCAGCGCCACACCCTGCCCGCCACCGATACATAAGGTCGCCAGCCCTTTACGGGCATTACGTTTTTTCATTTCATGCACCAGCGAGACCAGAATACGGCAACCGGATGCACCGATAGGATGGCCAAGCGCAATGGCGCCTCCGTTCACATTCACCCGCTTTTCATCCCACTCCAGCACTTTACCGACAGACAGCGCCTGGGCGGCATAGGCTTCATTGGCCTCTATCAGATCGACGTCATCCAGGTGCCAGCCCACGCGCTCAAGGCAGCGACGGGTGGCATAAACCGGTGCGATGCCCATCAGGGCAGGATCGACGCCTACGCTGGCAAAAGCACGAATGCGGGCCATCACCGGTAAATTCAGCTCCTGCGCTTTGGCTTCACTCATCATCATCACAGCGGCGGCACCGTCATTAATGGACGAGGCGTTACCCGCGGTGACCGACCCCGTCAGTTCAAATGACGGGGAGAGTTTCGCAAGCCCTTCTGCGCTTGCGTCGGTGCGCGGTTGCTCATCGGTATCAACCAGTAATGGTCGCCCGTCGGTGGACAGCGCTTTCACCGGCACGATTTCATCGCGAAAACGCCCGGAATCAATAGCGGCGCGCGCTTTTTGCTGCGAACGGAGCGCCCAGTCATCCTGGTGGGCACGGCTGATGCCGTACTCCCGCGCCAGGTTTTCTGCGGTCACGCCCATATGGTAATCGTTGAAGGCATCCCATAATCCGTCATGAACCAGGCTGTCGATAAGTTGGCTATTGCCCAGTCTCGCCCCGGTACGGCTGTCGGTCAGCACATGGGGGGCACGGCTCATATTCTCCTGGCCGCCCGCAATAACCACATCGGCTTCGCCGCACTGAATCGCCTGCGACGCCAGATGCAGCGCTTTCAGCCCTGACCCGCACACATCATTAATAGTGATAGCCGAAACCGTCATTGGCAGCCCGCCTTTAATCGCCGACTGGCGGGCAGGGTTTTGCCCGGCGCCTGCGGTAAGCACCTGGCCTAAAATGACTTCATCAACGGTCTGGGGGTGAATCCCGCTGCGATCAAGAAGCGCCTGAACGACATAACTTCCCAGCTCAACGGCAGAATGGTGCGATAGCGCCCCCTGAAAACAGCCGATAGGCGTGCGAACCGCAGCAACGATAACGACATCTTTCATTTCTACCTCAGCGCAAATTGACCCAGGCAATAGTAGTACGTTGTTATCAAGTATTATCGCAATTGTTTAAAATCGGTGAGATTCATCACACAGGCGGGCAGGAACAGGTTCGGGAAAGGAGGTGCGACGGGCAAGCCCGTCGCACAGAAGCAGCAGTAATCAGTTGTTTACCGGGATTACCGCACCTTTGTATTTGGTGCGGATCCAGTCCTGAATCTCTTTAGAGTGCAGCACGTTTACCAGCGCTACGATGTCTTTTTTCTTCTCATCGCCACGGTGTACAGTAATGATGTTGGCGTACGGGTTGTTTTCGCCGCTTTCAACCGCGATCGGATCGTGTACCGGGTCCAGGCCTGCGTCAATGGCGTAGTTGGCGTTGATCACCACCGCGTCACCTTCGTCGTTGTTATACATCTGCGGCAGCAGCGCCGCTTCTACGTTCGGCTGGAACTGCAGTTTTTTCGGGTTTTCAACGATATCGCTGATACGCGCAGAGACTTTATCCACGCCCGGTTTCAGCTTGATCACGCCCTCTTTTTCGAAGATAGAGAGGATACGGCCTTCTTCGGATACCGCATCACGCATGATGATTTTGCCACCCTGCGGCAGGTCTTTCAGCGACTTGTATTTTTTGGAGTAGATACCAATCGGCTCAATGTGGATTGCGCCCGCGCTGACGAAATCATAGGTTTTATCGCCCGCGTGGTCTTTCAGTACGCTGTTCAGGTACGGAATGTGCTGGAAGTAGTTGGCGTCGATTTCACGGCCAGCCAGCGCGGTGTTCGGCAGAATGTAATCCTGGAACGGTTTGATCTCCAGATCGATACCTTGTTTTGCGAGAATCGGTTTCGCCTGCTCCAGAATTTCAGCGTGCGGCACGTTAGAAGCGCCCACGGTCAGTTTGTCGGCCCAGGAGGAGAAGCTCATTGCACCCAAAGTCATGGCGGCAATCAGTGTCAGTGTTTTTTTCATGATGTGTTTCCCTAATTTTATTAGCGTTTATCTAACAGAGAAGTTATTGCGTCGCCGCAGAACTGGATGATGAAGACAATGATCAAAATGGTCACTGTCGCCACCAGCGTGACGTCGCCATGGTTGCGCTGGAATCCTTCCAGATAAGCCAGATTTCCTAAGCCACCCGCACCGATAACCCCGGCCATAGCGCTGTAGCTCACCAGAGCAATCAGCGTCACCGTGATACCGGAAACCAGTGCAGGCGATGATTCAGGCAGTAAAACCCGAAAAATCAGTGTGCTAAGGCGTGCCCCCATCGAACGGGTCGCCTCGATAACCCCTTTGTCCACCTCACGCAGGGCGATCTCCACCAGGCGGGCATAAAACGGCGCGGCACCGACAATCAGCGCGGGCAGCGCGGCGTTCGCCCCGAGGATGGTGCCGACAATCGTTTTGGTAAACGGAATCAGCAGAACAATCAGAATGATGAACGGGATCGAGCGGAACACGTTCACCACAATCGATATCAGGCTATAGAGCACGCGGTTTTGAAATAACCCGCCGCGGGCGGTCAAAAACAGCGCCAGGCCAAGAATGATCCCCAGCACAAAGGTCGCCGCGCCAGAGAGTGCCGTCATGTAGAGCGTCTCCTGCGTGGCCGCCCACAGTTGGGCCAGTTTCAGGTGCGGAAATAGTGTCTCAAGCATGTTTAATCACCTCGCCTTCAATATCGCTATGGCGTAAATCCGCGAGGATATTGTTTACCTGTTCCTCTGTGGCGACGACGTGCACCCACAGTTGACCAAACACGCCATGAGCGGTTTGGGTCATTTTTCCATGCAAAATGTTGAACGGCAGGCCGTAGCGCAGCGTCAGTTCACCGACGACAGGCTGATGCGTGTTATGCCCGGTAAAGGTCAGCTTGATAACCGTACCGTCGAGACCCGCGTTCAGCTCAGGGTTAAACTCTGCTTCTTCATACTGGCTAATCTGGCGCACAAACTGGCGGGTAATCGGCTGCTGAGGATGCGTAAAGACGCTGATCACATCCCCCTCTTCCACCACGCTGCCGTTTTCCATCACCGCCACGCGGTCACAGATTTTGCGCACCACATGCATTTCATGGGTGATGAGCACAATCGTCAGTTGGAAACGACGGTTAATGTCCAGCAACAGATCGAGGATCTGATCGGTGGTTTGCGGATCCAGCGCCGATGTTGCCTCATCACACAGCAGCACATCCGGGTTGTTTGCCAGCGCACGGGCAATCCCCACGCGCTGTTTTTGTCCACCGCTCAATTGCGACGGGTAAGCATTTTCACGGCCTTTCAGCCCCACCAGCTCAATCAATTCCGCCACGCGGGCATTGATTTTCGCTTTTGGCGCACCGGCAATCTGCATGGAAAAGGCGATGTTTTCTGCCACCGTGCGTGACCACAACAGGTTGAAGTGCTGGAAAACCATGCTGATTTTCAGCCGGGCCTGGCGCAATTGCTCGCCCTTTGCCGCAGAGATGTCCTGACCGTTTATCACTACGCTGCCCGAGGTCGGCTTTTCCAGACCGTTCAGCAGACGAATCAGCGTACTTTTTCCGGCGCCGCTGTAGCCGATAATCCCGTAAATTTGCCCCTGCTCAACCGACAGATTGACGCTGTCTACGGCGGTAATCGACGCCTTTCCCTGGTCGAAAATCTTAGAAATATTCCTGAGAACGATCATTGCGTTACTTTTCCGTTTGGCGGTTTAGCAGTATGGAAGTCCAAACGATAATAATCAGTCATGAATATAATTCAAATAACTAAATAGACATTAGATATAACTTTCGGCGCTAAGTAGCAGCCATTCTCGCTATTCTGTCTAATGACTAAATTCAGCAATGGTTATCTGCTAAACGCATAATACGCAGGAAGATTGCTGGCAAAGTGGCTAAAAACACAGCAAAAATGCCAAATTCTGGCAATCGACACATCCGGACGGCTAACCGCCTTTCCCTCCTGATGTCTAAATAGCACTTCATATTTCTTTTTGTTCTAATTGCCGGATAAACGTTCTTTAAACAGGCAAATTGACAGACCTATCATCCGCTCATCACGTTTATCTGTGGGTGATTAACCATGTCAGTATTGCATTCGATTAGTGAACTTATCGGCCAGACTCCGCTCCTCCAGTTGCATAAACTGGAGACTGGCCCCTGCAGCCTGTTTCTGAAGCTGGAAAACCAGAACCCTGGCGGTTCTATCAAAGACCGCGTTGCGCTGTCGATGATTAACGAAGCCGAACGGCTGGGCCATTTACAGCCAGGCGGAACGATCATAGAGGCAACGGCGGGCAATACTGGCCTTGGTCTGGCGCTGATTGCCGCGCAAAAAGGATATTCATTGATTCTGGTGGTGCCAGACAAAATGAGCCGGGAAAAGATCTTCCACCTGCGGGCGTTGGGGGCGAAAGTGGTTTTAACGCGCTCTGATGTCAACAAAGGGCACCCGGCCTATTACCAGGATTATGCCCGCCGCCTGGCGCAAGAGACGCCGGGTGCGTTTTACATTGACCAGTTTAATAACGAAGCCAATCCGCTGGCGCACTTTAGTACCACCGCGCCGGAAATTTACGCCCAGCTTGACGGTGATATCGACGCGATTGTCGTTGGCGTCGGTTCCGGCGGCACGCTGGGGGGGTTGCAGGCATGGTTTGCCGAACACTCGCCGAAAACCGAATTTATCCTCGCCGACCCGGCAGGTTCCATTCTTGCCGATCAGGTTGAAACCGGGCAATTCGGTGAGCCCGGCTCCTGGCTGGTCGAAGGCATCGGTGAGGATTTTATCCCACCGCTGGCGCATATCGACGGCGTGCATAAGGCCTACCGGGTTACCGATGCCGAAGCGTTTGCCGCCGCGCGCGCTCTGCTACAAACCGAAGGCGTGCTGGCCGGTTCTTCAACCGGTACGCTGCTCAGCGCCGCGCTGCGTTATTGCCAGGCGCAGACGACCGCCAAACGTGTGGTAACGCTCGCCTGCGACAGCGGCAATAAATACCTCTCCAAAATGTTTAATGATGACTGGATGCGCCAGCAAGGCTTGTTAAGCCGCCCGACGCGCGGCGACCTGACCGATTTCATTGCCCTGCGCCACGACGAAGGGGCTACCGTCACCGCCGCGCCGGATGACACCCTGGCCGCCGTGCTGGCGCGCATGCGTCTGTATGATTTCTCGCAGCTTCCCGTGCTGGAAAACGGCCGGGTCGTCGGCATTGTCGATGAGTGGGATCTGATAAGTCACGTACAGGGTGATAGCGCGCGTTTTTCATCACCGGTGAAAGAGGCGATGACCCGCAACGTGGAAACCCTCGACAAGCACGCGCCGGAAAGCGCGCTGAAAGCCATTTTTGACCGGGGCCTGGTGGCTGTGATTGCCGACAATGACCGCTTTCTTGGCCTGATTACCCGCAGCGATGTTCTGACCACCTGGCGTAACCGCCTGGAACAATAAAGGAGTACAGATGAAAACGTTGAATACTTTGAGCGTGCACAGTGGCACCTTTACCGACCAGCACGGCGCGGTGATGCCGCCGATTTATGCCACGTCCACCTTTGCGCAGCCTGCGCCCGGTCAGCATACTGGTTATGAATATTCCCGTAGCGGTAACCCGACTCGTCACGCGCTGGAAACCGCGATTGCCGAACTCGAAGGCGGCACGCGTGGTTATGCCTTTGCCTCCGGGCTGGCGGCGATTTCCACGGTGCTGGAATTGCTGGATAAGGATAGCCATATTGTCGCGGTTGATGATGTATACGGCGGCACTTACCGGCTTATCGAAAATGTGCGTAAGCGCAGCACCGGTCTGCGGGTGAGCTGGGTGAAGCCCGACGATCTGCCAGGGCTGGAAGCCGCCATCCGCCCGGACACGCGGATGATCTGGGTTGAAACACCGACAAACCCATTGCTTAAGCTGGCGGATTTGGAAGCGATTGCGACCATCGCGCAACGGCATAAGATCCTGAGCGTGGCGGATAACACCTTTGCTTCGCCGGTGATTCATCGCCCGATTGAACTGGGTTTCGATATTGTGGTGCACTCCGCCACCAAATACCTGAACGGACACTCTGACGTGGTGGCCGGGCTGGCGGTGGTGGGTGATAACCCGGCGCTGGCAGAAAAACTGGGCTATTTGCAAAATGCCGTAGGCGGCGTGCTTGACCCGTTCAGCAGTTTCCTGACGCTACGCGGGATCCGCACGCTGTCGCTACGTATTGAGCGCCACAGCAGTAACGCGCTGGCCCTCGCCCAGTGGCTGGAGCAGCAGCCGCAGGTGGAAAAAGTGTGGTTCCCGTGGTTGCCGTCGCATCCGCATCATGCGCTGGCGCGTAAGCAGATGGCGCTGCCCGGCGGGATGATTTCGGTGGTAGTGAAAGGCGATGACCAGTACGCCACTGCGATTATCAGTAAGCTAAAACTGTTTACGCTTGCCGAGAGTCTGGGCGGTGTGGAGAGTCTGGTGAGCCAACCCTACAGCATGACGCATGCCTCTATTCCGCTGGAGCAGCGGCTGGCGAATGGCATTACGCCGCAGTTGATTCGGTTATCAGTGGGCATCGAAGGGGCGGATGATTTGATTGCCGACTGGCAGCAGGCGCTGGCGTAACGGCATTGACCTTCCCCGGTGGCGCTGCGCTGACCGGGGCTACAACGCCTCTCCCTTGAGGGAGAGGCTCAGGGTGAGGGGCAATACGACTTAGCGCTTATCGATACCGTTGAGGATATCCAGCACATCATCTGGCAATGTCAGTTGCGCGCTGGCCAGGTTTTCCTGCAGATGCGCAGGCGACGAGGTACCTGGAATCAGCAGAATATTAGGCGAACGTTGCAGCAGCCATGCCAGCGCAACCTGCATTGGCGTGGCATTTAAACGTTGCGCCACCGCGTTCAGTTCCCCGGATTGCAGCGGCGTAAAGCCACCCAGTGGGAAGAATGGCACATAAGCAATGCCCTGTCCGTTCAGCACATCAATCAGCGCATCATCTTCACGGTTTGCCACGTTATACATATTCTGAACGCAGACAATCGGCGTCATCGCCTGCGCATCAACGACCTGCTTCGCCGTCACATTACTCAGCCCGATATGGCGGATCAGTCCGCGCTCTTTAAGGGTAATCAATGTTTCCAGTTCAGCTTCCAGCGAACCTTCCGCAGGCCCGTGCACACCATGCATACTGCGTAAGTTGACCACTTCTATAGCGTCGAGACCAAGATTACGCAGGTTATCTTCCACCGCGCGCGTCAGTTCTTCGCCGCTAAACGCAGGCAGCCAGTTGGCTTTGTCATCACGACGCGCCCCAACTTTAGTCACGATGCACAGATCGGCCGGATACGGGTGCAGCGCTTTTTTGATGATCTGGTTAGTGATATGCGGACCATAGAAGTCGCTGGTGTCGATATGATTAACACCAGCCGACACGGCGTCACGAAGCACCTGAATCGCCTTCGCTTCGTCAGCAGGCGGCCCGAACACGCCGGGACCGGCCAGTTGCATTGCGCCATAGCCAAGACGACCAACTTCGCGGTCGCCAAGACGATAAGTAAGCGTGGGTTGAGACATGGAATACCTCCAGGGTGATAAGTGAACACATTGTAGGACGGCGCAGACAGAGGCAACAGCGTAATCTGTGCCATGCTACACGAGGAGAATATTTCTCATACAACGTAAAGGAGGGTCTTGAGGCGCTACCTAAATAAGAAACCTCTGATATAGTAAATCTATAGCTAATGAGGCCTCACTATGAAATTTCCTGAAATACCAGAAAACGAAACCGAGCGTCTTAAATCTCTTTATATGATGGACCTGCTCGATAAAAAGGATGACGAGCGCTTAGATCGCCTGACTCGTCTGGCAAAGACGGCGTTTGACGTTCCAATAGGCATAATCAGCCTGTTAGATCGCGATCGGCAATGGCTGGTTTCTTGCAGCGGTGAAGTGAAAGTCCGTGAGACATCTCGCAATATATCTTTCTGTGCACATGCGATCCTGGCACAGGGGATTTTTATTGTGAAAGACACCAGTGTGGATGAGCGTTTTCACGATAACCCGTTTGTTATTGGTGAACCACATATACGTTTTTACGCGGGCTGCCCGGTACGCCTGCCAGATGGCTCGATCGCCGGAACAATATGTATTATTGATGACAAACCGCGCGACTTTACCCCGGAAAATATTAACTCATTGCTCGATCTGGGTGCCATTGTCGAGGACGAGTTCCATATCATCAGCATGGCGATGACGGACACGTTGACCGAATTACCCAATAAGCGTGGTTTTTACAAACTGGGCGATAAACGCTTCTCATGGTTAACTGATAATAAACGATCGTTTAGCCTGATTTACTTAGATGTTGAAAACATCACCGCTATTAATGAATTCTTCGGTCATAACGAAGGCGACAGTACGCTCAAAAAATTTGCCTCAGTGCTTCTGCGCTGCCTGAAAAAGAATGATGTTGCCGCACGCCTTGAAGGAGGCAAGTTTGTCATCCTGCTGGGCCATGACGATGATCGGGATGTGGACACCTTCCTGTTCAGCTTGCAGTCAAAAATTGATGATCTCAATGAAAAATCAATGAAAAAGTTCCGGCTACACTATTCTTACGGCATCGTGGAGTACGACCCGGACAGACACAGCAACCTGCTGGAGATGATGAACAACAGCGAGCACGTGATGTATCTGGAAAGAAAAAAATCGCCGCTAAACCCGACGCAGGCGCATAAATTCAGCGAAAACTCATAGCTCGCCGGGTTATAACGCATACCATGAGGGTAAATGAAAATTTACCCTCTTTTTTTGAAATAATACCATCGCAAATTCAGCCATTACTGAATTATCTCTCTTATTCATTCATCGATTTATTTATACAAACCCCCTCAACTCTTTATTCGTCATAGATGGCGTCTATCTATATAAATAAATTTAAAGAAAATCATTTTTTCTCATGTATTTTTCAATCTCACCCGTTATTATGAAATTTAGGTTTAGTCAACATCCTGTATTTCGACCAACGAATATTCAGACAGCCACGTTTTGTTGATTACCCCACCCGGTATCAACGGCGACTTTATATTCCTATCCGTTCTTTTGGTTCACCGCAAGCCCTTGCGGTGGTTACGATTTATTAACATTCATCTGAAAGTAACATTCTAATGCGTATCGAAAATAGTCATAGTAAAACCACCAGCACGAATCCTGTATATCGTTCTGGTCGTCATATGTCCTGGGGTGTGCTGGGATTTTGTTTGCTATTACTGATACTGAAATACATCAGTTGATATTGTGTTTAATAACGATACAAAAATAAACACCACCAGATGATATATCCTGGTGGTGTTTATTATCAGACAAAACAGACTAAGCGTAAACGCTAAGCTATTACTCAAGCACAATTTCGCTACGCAGACGATTTTTCACCCATCCTGCTAACGCAGAGGCATTTAACGCCCGTGAATAGAGATACCCCTGAGCAATATCACACTGCAATTCCCGCAATTCATTACGCTGCTGTTCCGTTTCGACGCCTTCAGCCACAACAGTTTGATGCAGGCTCTGTCCAATCCTCACCACCGTTGTGGCAATGGCTTTCATCTTGCTACCTTCCCGCAGGTCGCGCATAAAGCTTTGATCGATTTTCAGCTCGGTCATTGGCAAATGCGCCAGCCGGGACAAGCAGGAAAACCCGGTACCAAAATCATCCATCGACAGCCCGACACCCAACTCACGTACCGCACAAATGACTTCCATGGTTTCTGGTCGCTTATCCATCATGACGCCTTCGGTAATCTCAATGGTCAGGCAGTGTGCGGGGATGCGGTATTGGCGTAGCAGATAAGAGATATACTGCGGCAAGCTGCTGTTATAAAAGTTAATCGGCGAAAGATTTACCGACACCACGGGCACATGAATGTCATTACTGCGCCATTCCGCCATCTGGCGGCAAGCTTCATGGAGCGTCCAGCGACCAATGCCTTCGATTTCACCGGTCTCCTCAGCAAGTGCGATAAATTTACCTGGGGGAATATCGCCCAATACCGGGTCGGACCAGCGCGCCAGCGCCTCAACCCCATAAAGCTCGCCATTTTTGAGCCAAATCTGCGGTTGGTAGTGCAGATGTAAATGGTTGCTGGCAATAGCAAGTTTCAGCGCTGCCGCCAGCTTTAACCGCTCCTGATCCACCTGGTTCATTTCACTACTGAAAAAAAGATAGCCGCCGGACGCCGATCCTTTTGCCAGATGTGAGGCGTGATTAGCCTGTTTTAGTAATACATCGCGGGATATCCCGTGATCGGGATAGAGACTGATGCCGGTGCTTACCGTCACGTTCAGTGCGAGATCTGCTACATTAAACGGCAGACGGAATAGCGCCTGAATACGCTGCGCAATCGTGGTTGCCTTCGCGGCATCGCAATCCGGGAAGACCAGAACAAAGGTGTCGCTGTCAGGATGGCTGACAAACGCCTGGCGGGAAAACTCCGCCGTCAGCCGCTGGGCAATGGCGGCCAGTACGCTGTCCCCGGCGGCATAGCCCAGAGCATCGTTGACATCTTTAAAATGGTCGAGGTCAAGAAAAAAGAGCGCGGCACACGCACAGGCACCCTGCTGAAAAAGCGCATCAATATGGCGATGCAGCACGCTACGCTTTGGCAGACCGGTCAGCAGATTAAAAGTCGACAGTTGCGTAATCTTTTGCTGATCGATATGTACGACCACCATGCAGGGCGCGCCCGCACGCGCCGCCCCGTCATAGCGCACTGTGGCAGAAAGCGTGGTTTCTTCCCCGGTTGCCGACACAATGGTAAGCGACGTTTCCTCGCCGGGCGCCTCCGGGGAGGTGAACAGGGGAATATCCGCCGCTTTTCTGCCCAGCACCTGGCTTCGCGGATAACGCCATAGTGTCTCGGCCGCTTTATTAAAGAAAAAAACATTTTCCGTGCCGTCGATAAGAACAACAGCATCATGAACATATTCCAGCGCGGCAAGCAGTGACTGCGAGCCGAAAATATCATTGTCAAAAGGCATGATAGTTTTTCTATACCAGGGAGGTCGGGGCAATACTAATAGAAAGCGGTCACTGCTTCAATATCATCCAATAGCGATATTGACGACAAACTGCATTTATAGAGAAATTAAATAAATTAACAGTCATTTATTGATAAAGATTTAACGCCGACTGCCGATATGGAAAATAATAAAAACATGAATCAATGATGAAGAAATTAAGGAGATTGACGATCACCACAATTATTATTGAAAACTATCGTCTACGCTAAATACATCATCTTTTCATCTTACTACCCCGCAGGCCTCACAGTACGCGGCCTCCCACCCTGCAACGCCATGAAAAACAGATAGATTAATAGATATCTTAAATAAGTGAATTTCTATTTATTGATAGCATCACTTGACCTGCCACATTGCCCACCTCAGTATATAAGGAAATTCTCAATTAAAGCGGCCATCAACAATAAATGATGTTCCACTTAACGTATTCAATGATTGATGGTAATACGTTCCGCAGCATAAGGAGCCAGCGGTAATAGAGAAAGAGGCAGATAACATTGCTTAAATTTAGTGCGTGTTTAACACATCGAGGACAGGCAAATACTATGTATGACGATTTAAGTTCTTTGACTGCAAAACTGAAGATGTCCGGTGTCTCTTTCCAGAAAATAAACGACGAAGATGGTGCAACGATGCAAACAGCAGTAACAGTCACAACGCCCGATATAAATGGTGATGTTAAAGAAGCCATTGTTGAAACCGTGTCTGCGGATATTCGCCTGGAAAGCCCTCAACCGGCGCCCAACGTCAATACCCTCTCCTGGCCAAAAGCAAAGCCTGCACTGGTACAAAATGCGTTTTCCTCTCCGACCGGCGGCATTCTGGAGAGTGTCGCAGCGATGTCCCGCCAGGCGTCTGAAACTGAAATTCGCGAACGCAACCCGGTACGTCTGGACGTGTTATTCACCGTCATTGGCAGATAGTCCCGCCCAATTGCCGGGCTGACGCCCAGGTTTTTCTCATAAGCGTGTCCTGACTCAGGTGGGTGAATTAGCCGCTCGTCGTGGTTTTCGGCGGGGGCTGTTCAGTCTGACAAGTCATGATTTTTAACAGGGTTACCGGAACGGAAACAGACCGGTATGCCTTACTGTTTCCGTACAGATTATTAAACATGCAAAAAATCATCGGAATTATTCTCACGCTGACGCTGCTTTTATTGTCACTGTTGGTGGTAGTCACCCCAATGAGCAGCGATAAACAATACCTTTTCGGCCTGTCAGTGATTGTGGCCGTTTTTATTCTTGGTCGATTTAAAAGCAAAAAATCAGTCCTGGCTATGCTGGTATTTTCTCTGCTGATGTCCACACGTTATATCTGGTGGCGCGCAACGACGACGCTGCATTTCGACTCCACGCTGGAGATGGTACTCGGCGGTCTGCTTTTTGCGGCTGAAATCTATTCCTGGACTATTCTGGTGCTCGGCTATGTACAAATGGCCTGGCCGCTGGAGCGCCCCATTGCCCCGATGCCGAAAGATCACAATACCTGGCCGACCGTCGATATCTATGTGCCTTCATATAATGAAAGCCTCGACGTGGTTCGCGATACGGTGCTGGCGGCGCAGTGCATCGAGTATCCACAGGATAAAGTGAAGGTCTATATTCTGGACGACGGCAAGCGGGATGCGTTCCGGGATTTCGCTGCGCAAGCAGGTGTAGGCTATCTGACTCGCCCGGATAACAGCCATGCGAAAGCCGGTAACCTCAACCACGCGATGACCCTCACCGAAGGTGAGCTTATCTGCGTATTCGACTGCGACCACGTGGCGACCCGCGTGTTCCTGCAGGCGACGGTCGGCGAGTTCTTCCGTGATGACAAACTGGCGCTGATTCAGACACCGCACCACTTCTATTCCCCGGATCCGTTTGAACGTAACCTGACGGCAGCAAAGAAAGTGCCCCATGAAGGCGCGCTCTTCTACGGCCCGGTTCAGCAGGGTAACGACAACTGGAATGCGACCTTCTTCTGCGGCTCCTGTGCGGTTATCCGGCGCTCCGCACTTGAGGAAGTGGGCGGTTTTGCGGTCGAAACGGTCACCGAAGATGCCCATACCGCACTGAAACTACAGCGTCGCGGCTGGAATACGGCGTTTCTTGATATTCCTCTGGCGGCAGGCCTGGCGACCGAACGTCTGGCGCTGCATGTGAACCAGCGTATTCGCTGGGCGCGCGGCATGACGCAGATTTTCCGTATCGATAATCCGCTGCTCGGGCGCGGCCTCAAGCTGACCCAGCGTTTGTGCTACCTCAATGCGATGCTGCACTTCCAGTATGGGTTGCCGCGAGTGGTATTCCTTACCTCACCGCTGGTCTTTATGCTGTTTAACCTGAACATTATCTCTTCGTCCGCGACGCTGATTTTCTCCTATGTGTTGCCGCACCTGGTGCTTTCCACCCTTGTGAACTCGCGCATCACGGGCAGGTATCGCTACGCATTCTGGGGGGAAATCTATGAGACGGTGATGGCCTTCCATCTGATTCTGCCGACACTGCTCAGCCTTATCTCGCCGCGCCTTGGGAAATTTAACGTGACGGATAAAGGCGATCTAACCGATCGCGATTACTTTGATGCCCATACCGTGCGCCCGCTGATTATAACTGTGCTGCTGATGGTCGGCAGTATGATCTGGGTCGGCGTGCGTTATTACATGAATGACTACACCGGCATCGACCCACGCGTCATCCTTTTTAACATCGCCTGGGGCTGCTTTAGCACCATCATTTTATTGGCCTCAATCGCCGTGGCGAAAGAGAGTAAGCAGATCCGCAAAACGATCCGCATCTACGCCAGTCTGCCGACAAAAGTGCTTTTCTCTGACGGCTCACACATGCTCACCCGCACCTTTGATATCTCCATGGGCGGCGCGCGCGTGGCGCTACAGAAAGGGGAAGACCTGCGCTACAAAGTCCCGGTTCAGATGGAACTGGGGCTGGGGAATGAAATTGCCCATGTGCCGCTGCGTGCCGCTGGCGTGGGAAACAACGATATTCGCGTAGAGTTCGACAACCTGCCCCTCAACGAACGCCGCAAATTGGTACGCGTAGTGCTCTCCCGCGCCGATGCCTGGTACAAACCGCCACATGCCCCGGACCGCCCGCTGGCCTCTTTCGCAGGCATTTTGCAATGTGTATGGGAACTGTTCTTTGGCCGTAAAAAAAGCAGTGCAACGGTGAAATGCAAAATGGCTGCCGTGGCGAAAAACCAGGAAGAGGTTAAACATGCGCTGTAATCCTCTGCTGCTAGCCACGGTCTTGCTGTGTGGCACCAGCGGTATCGCCTGGGCGGCACTGTCGACCAACAATGAAGCACTGCCGGAACTGCCACCGCTGCAAGGGGTAAAAAGCACTCAGGCAACCCCCGCTGCGGTTGTCGCCGCCGCGCCAAATGCCAGCAATCAGAACATCTCCAGTTCGTTGAGCTTTGGCGATATGGGGGCCGCAGGCGGCCTGACGCTTTCCGGCCAACAGTTGCAGAATGGCGTGAGTTTTACGCTGCCGGGCGATCTGGTGATTACCGATGCACATATCAGTCTGAATGTGGAGGTGAACCGCACGGATGTGCCAGGCGAAAACCTGCAACTGATGCTTAACGGGCAACCGCTGGGTGCCATTCCGCTCGATCAGGTCCAGCAGGAGAAAGGTTTCTGGAATCTGGATGTTCCGGCATCAATGATTGCCTCGGGTAATAACCTGAGTTTCCAGTTAAAAACCAGCGACGACATTATCAATAATGGCTGGAGCTGTCAGCGCACGTTGCCGGAAGATTACCGCGTGACGTTAACACCAACATCGACGCTCAATTATCAGGGGCTGTGGCTGAACGTGCGCAAAACGCTCAGCACCTTCCCGCGTCCGTTTTTTGATACGAAGCAGACTAAAGATCAGGCGCTGGGCATCGCCTTTTCCGCCAGCCCCGACGCGGATGTTCTTACCGCAGCCGCCATTGTCGCCTCACACTTTGGCGTGATGAGTGTCGGGAAGCCCAGCCGTTTCGATGTGCAGTACAACACGCTGCCTGCGGGTAACGGTATTTTACTGGGCAAACCCGGCGATCATATCGGTGAGGTGACCCTCGGCGAAAACCCAGGCGCGGCGTTGCAGGTGATTGATAACCCGCTGAACCCGGCTTACAAACTGCTGGTGATAAGCGGCCACAACGAGACGGAACTGCGCCAGGCCGCCTGGCGTCTTACCCAACCGGCCCTGCCAGACAGCGACACTCTGCAAGTGACGGCGGTAAAAATGACGCAACGTGGCGAATACGACGCTCCACGCTGGGTCAACACCAGCCATCCGGTTGCGCTTCGCAGCTTACAGGCTGATGACAGCAGCCTGGTGGCGCACGGCGTCTGGCACGGGGAAAACCAGCTCCCCTTCGTCACAGCGCCGGATCTGTTTATGTGGGATGGCAGCGCCGTACCGCTGCGACTAACTTACAGCTTCGCGCAGAAAGTCTGGATCGATGACGGCAACTCGTTCCTCAATGTCAGCCTGAACGGTGAGTTCCTCAAGCGCCTGCCGGTGAGCAAAGACGGCATTTTCGCACCGGTAATGAATATGCTCGGTCTGACCCAGCGCCAGCAAAGCGCGGTGGTGAATATTGACCCACGCGCCATTCTCGGCAGTAACCAACTGGGTTTCTGGTTTGGTATCAAACCGCAGAAAAATGCCCCCTGTAATGCGCTGGGCGATGACAACGTTCAGAGCCGAATTGATGGCAACTCAACGCTGGATTTCTCCCATTCCTGGCACTTTGGGCAGTTGCCAAACCTGAACTGGTTCAGCAATGCCATGTTCCCGTTCACCCGCAACGCCGACCTGGCGAACACCAGTGTTCTGATGTCTGCGCACCCGAACCTGGAAGAGACCGCTTTACTACTGAACCTGATGGCGAAATCCGGTCGCGATACGGGTGTTAGCGCCAGTTATCTGCATCTGTTCACCGGTATGCCGCAACAGGAGAGCGGGCAGCAGCAGTTAGCCAGCAGCGACGTGCTCGCCATTGCCAGCCTGCGTGATGGTGAACTGCTCAAACCGCTGTTACAGGGCAGCGCCTTCTCCCTTAATGAAAACACGCTAGAAGTGAGTACCGCCAGCGTCTTCAGCCGCCTGACATCACTGTTCAGCGGCGAACCGGCACGGACAGATATCGATGCCGCAAGTTACCTCAGCGACACCAGCCAGTGGCGTGGCCTGGTAAGCGTTCGTTCGCCCTGGAACACCGGACGTGTGGTGGTGATTGCCACCGGCACTGACGATCACCAGTTGCAGCAACTGCCGGATGATATGACGAAACCCGCGTTTAAAAGCAATGCGAACGGCGATTTTGTGGCGACCGGAGATGCCGGCGATGTGCGTAGCTGGCGCATTGGCGAGCAGTTTACCCGCGGCGACCTGCCGGGTTATCTGATGATTTTATGGTTCGCCAGCCAACACATTTTCTGGCTGTCACTTCTCGCGTGCCTGATTGCCGCGATTGCCAGCCCCATGTTGTACCGCACGTTGAAGCGACATGCTCAGCAACGCCTGCAGGATAAGACCGAACATGAATAAACGTATTATTGGCAGACCACTGACGCACGCCTTTTACCTGCTGTGTCTGATTGGCACAAGCCACCCGGCATCTGCCGCCGACACAACGGATGCCAGCCAGAGCGCCAATGATGCGGCGGTCAAAAAACTGCTGACCCAGGCAAGCTACTGGCACAGTAAAGCACATGATGATATGGCGCTCGAAGCGCTGCAAAAAGTGCTGGCAGTGGATGAGCACAACGTCGACGCGATGTACCTGACGGTGCTTTATCAGCTCCAGCGAGGTAACACACAGCAGGCAGACATCTGGCGCAAAAAAATGGCTGAGATAGCCCCGCAGGACCCGCGCCTGTCGGCGCTGAACAGTGCCAACTCGATGCAGTCCATTCCACCCTCTCAGCTCAATGCGGCGCGTAGCCTGGCACAGCACGGGCAAACCAAAGAGGCGGTTGCGGCCTATCGCGCGCTGTTTAAAGGCAACCCGCCGGATGAACTCGCGCTGGAGTATTACCAGACGATGGCGGGCGACAGCGCCACCTGGTCAGAAGGGGTGGCCGCCCTGCGTCAGCGCGTGAACATGATGCCGGATGACAACGCCAGCAAACAGGCGCTGGCGATGGCGCTGACCTGGCAGCAAGAGACCCGTCGCGAAGGGATCGCACAACTGTCGGCCATCGCCGCAGATGACAAAAGCGCCGATAAAGCGCTGCAACAGGCACTGCTGTGGCTGGAACCTAAAGCATCGGATCTGCCGGTCTATACCAGTTATGCTCAGCGTCACCCGGAAGATAACGCGCCGATGGACCACTATCGCAAGAGCGTGGAAGGGGATGCGACCAAATCCGGTTTTGATGCGTTGAACAGCGGCGATCTCGATTCAGCGAAGGACAAATTCGCCCAGGTTTTGCAGGGGCAGGCCAGCAATGGCAACGCGCTCGCCGGAATGGGCTATGTGGCGCTGCGCCAGAGCCGCTTTGCGGATGCCCAAAAGTATCTGCGCCGCGCATCACAGGAAAATAGCAACAACGAGAACAGCCTGCAGTGGGCGAAGGATGCCGACAATGCGCGGTTCTACGCCTCGCTAAACGAGGCCCGCAGCCTGAATCAGAAAGGACGCTATGCCGACGCACTCGCCAGCCTGGACACCAGCGCCAGCAGCGACGCCCGCCAGCGTCAGGCAGCAGATATGCTACGCGCCGACATCTTGCGCCGTCAGGGTAAACCGGCAGAATCGGAGCAGGTCTATCGCCAGTTGCTGGCGGATAACCCACAAAATACCGATGTCCGCACCGGCCTGATGTGGGTGCTGCGTCAGCAAAACAAACAGACCGAAGCCGAGCAGATCCTACGCACACTGCCCGCCAGTCTGCGAACCCGCTACGCCACTTTTGGCGATAACGGTGATGACGAGCGTAAAGCCGCGCAGGCTGCATTGCAGTCGGGTAATGGCTCGAAAGCCATGCAGATCCTGCAGGCTGCCTGCGGCAAATACCCGCAAAACGTCTGGCTGCAACTCGATTATGCCCGTCAGTTGCGTAAAGCCGGGCAGAAACAGCAGGCCGCCACGCTGATGGCAAGCGTGGCGCAACGCGCCGACAAACGTAATGAAGCCCTGTATGCCGCCGCTGTATATGCCGCCGAGGATAACGACTGGTCGAAAAGCCAGAGTCTGCTTTCGCAGGTCCCACGCGCGACATTCAGCGCTGACATGATGGCGCTCAACAGCCGCGTTCAGAGCAACCTGCAAATGGATATCGCCCAGAACTATCTGCGTCAGGGTAATACACAGGCCGCCCGCAACTCCCTGCGATCGCTGGAACGTACGCCGCCGCAAATGCCTGTCGATCTTGGCCGTTACGCGCAGTTGATGATGCAGGCCGGGGATACGCCGCTTGCTCTGCAACTGGTTCGTGAAAACCAGGCTCAGGGGCTGCATGGAACCCTGGCCGACTATGCCGGGCAAATCCGCGTGCTGAACCAGGCCGGGCGCTTTGCAGAAGCAGAAAGCGTGCTCAACTCGCCAGTGCTGCAAAACAGCGCCAGCCAGCAAGAGATCGACAATATTCGTATCGCCAGCGTCATTGCCCGCGCCGACCGGTTACGCGAAAAAGGCAAACCCGACGCCGCCTGGAACCTGGTGATGCCCGCCCTGCGCGCCAACCCGGCCAATACCGATTTGTTACTGGCGATGGCGCGGGTGTATCAGTCCGATCATATGGACGATAAAGCCGATGAGATTTACACGTTCGTGCTGCGCAAATCGCCACGCGACAAGCAGGCGTTAACCGGGATCGTCAACCTGGCGCTGGCACGTAATGACCATGATGCCGCCCGCCGAGCGTTTAGCGCGCTGGAACCATCGCAGGATGCGGATTACATGATGCTGGCCGCGAGAGTAGCGGCCGCAAACGGTGAAAATCAACGGGCAATGTCGCTGTTGCGTACCGCACAGTGGCGTCTGCAACAGGGTACAGAGGAAGATGAAAGCGACGTGATAAGCGACGTGGTCGCCCTCCCCTCCCCCACGCAGCAGGCACAACAGACCGCAATGACCAGCATTAATAACATGATGCAGGATCTGCAGGACAAGACCGCAACCTGGACTGGCGGCGGTGTGTCACTGCGTACCCGCAGCGGTGAGTCTGGCCTTGGCGCACTGGACGAGGTGAAAGCGCCGCTAACGATTTCCGGCACGATAACCGATAGCGCGCGTCTGAGCCTGAACGTCTCGCCGGTCTCATTGAATGCCGGAGAGATGTCCGGCAGCTCGGCAAACCGCTTTGGTTCGGGTCAGATCACGCATGCCACCAAACTGGCCGCCGCCGCAAGTACAACCACGACCACCACATCAACCGATGCGGACGCCCAGAGCGGCCAACAGGCAAACGGTATGGAGACCAACCTGAGCCTTACCGGAGACAGCTACAAACTGGATATTGGCAATACGCCAACCGGCGGTGAGTTCACCCGTCTGGTCGGTGGTGTCGAGTGGATGCCGAAACTGTCGCGCAACAGCTCACTCGATTTGAAAGCTGAGCGCCGTGCGGTCACCGATAGCCTGCTCTCGTATGTCGGTGCGAAAGATAAAACCACCGGCGAAAGCTGGGGGGCGGTCACCCGTAACGGCGTCTCGGCCCAGTACGCGTGGGATAACGATCTTGTGGGTTTGTATGCCCGTCTGGGCTTTGATACCTGGATTGGCGAAAACGTGCCAACCAACCACTCGGTAAACGCGCTGGCGGGTAGCTATTTGCGCCTGTTCCGTACCACAGAAAGCGAACTCAAGATGGGCGTCAACGTCAACTACATGGACTTTGACCGCAATCTGAGTAACTACAGCCTCGGTCAGGGCGGCTATTTCAGTCCGCAAAACTATATGGCGGTCTCGCTGCCCGTCACCCTGACACGCAAGGTAGATAAATGGGACCTGACGCTGAATGGCGCAGTGGGGTATCAATCCTGGCGACAGGATCAGAGTGACTACTTCCCCGGCCACAGCAGTTTGCAGTCACAACTGAATAGCCTGGCCAGTACCGTCGACAACGTGGACTCGGTGTACAAAGCCTCCGCGAAAAACGGTGTGGGCTATACGTTGGGCGTCGACGCACGCTATCGCCTGAGCAACAACGTGGCGCTCGGCGCCAATCTGGGATATGACACTTTCGGCAGTTATAACGAAGGTAAAGCATTGTTTTATTTTAAATATTTTGTCGACCAAAACAAATAACCCGTGGGATGAATGATGTTTAGTAACCAAGACACCTATTTGCAACGCAACTATCAGGCAGGCTGGCATGACCTGGTGTATCTGTTTTTCAATGAGTTTTCAGACGGGCAGTCGGACAAAGACCCGGAAGCGCTGAGACGTATTGGACAGATGATGGCCCAGTGGTATCCCATCGATCGTGCCACTACGGTGAGCGAACTGGAGAGCAGCATCAACCGCGTACTGGAGCTGTTTAACTGGGGATTCGTCAAGATGGCCCCGGCACAGCGTGAACTTATTCTGATGCATTGCGCCTGGCCGCACGCGCCGGAGCATCGCGATGAAGCGGGCTGGCGCCGCGCCAGTGCTACCGTGCTGGAAGGGGCCTATTCGCAGTGGCTGGTTTCTCAGGGGGCGGGTAACCATGTTCCGGTTCGCTGGAAAGATAACGCCACCGAAGATGTATTGATTTTCCGTTACGCCATCAGCGAATAACGCCGCAAAGGCATTTCCATCCTGAACAGAGACAGTCAGGTGACCATTATGTTGAATGAAATTATTGTTGCTGGAAAAAAACTCGAGCTCGAAGATGTTCACTTTATGGAGGAAAATGCCTTTGTTTCACTGGTCTTTGATACCGCCGGGCGTATTATTTTTGCCAATCGCTATTTCTGCCAGTTAAGCGGTTTTGGCAGCGATGAGATTACTGGCAAAGTATTATTCCAGACCACGGATGAAGCATCATCCTCGTCAGTACTCACGGCGATAAATATTATCCTGCTTACTGGTGAAACTTGGCACGGTGAAATTTATCAGCCAACAAAGAATGGCGAACAACTGTGGATTGATGCCCGATTAACGCCGCGAAAAGATGAACATGGCGAAGTGTTCGCCTTCGTGATGCTGGGCTTTGATATTACACGGCATATGACCATACGCGAGAAGTTACACTATCGCGCGCACAATGACGCCCTGACCAGGACATTGAATCGACAAGGCTATTTCATCCGTAGCCGCAAAAAAATCCGTGCTGCCAGAGCGCATGGCGCCCACACATTCGTGGCGATTCTTGATCTGGATAACTTCAAAAATATCAATGACGATCTGGGACATGCTGCCGGCGATGAGGTGCTGCGCTGTTTTATTAGCCGGGTGAAAAACTGTATTTCGCAAGACACTCTGTTAGGTCGTCTTGGGGGGGATGAATTTGCCCTGACCTTTATCGAAGGTATTGATGAGCCCGACGGACGACAATTATTACAGCACATTGTCGAGGAAACTCGCCAGCCCATGACCATAACTTCTCAGGCTCAGCCGGTCGGGTTATCGGTCAGTATTGGCGTAGCCAGATATCCCGAACATGGGCCAAATTTTTCATCGGTATTAAAAGCCGCCGACACCGCGCTTTATAAAGTTAAAGCACAAGGCGGAGACGATTTTATTAATTATCAGGTGACCGGAGTAACCGAGCCTGGCGGAATTATCAGTACCCTCGAGTGCTGATATTTAAGTTCATACAAAAATCAGAGTTTTTCCAGAGGAAATAAGAATGTTAAAGGCTGTCATCCCGGTCGCAGGCCTCGGTACGCGTATGCTGCCCGCCACCAAAGCTATCCCCAAAGAGATGTTACCCGTGGTGGATAAACCGCTGATCCAGTATATCGTGCAGGAGTGTTATGCCAGCGGTATCCGGGAAATCGTGCTGGTGACCCACTCCTCAAAGAATGCTATCGAAAACCATTTCGATACCTCCTTTGAGCTGGAGTCTCTTCTGGAATCACGAGTGAAAAACCAACTGCTGGAAGAAGTGCGGACCATTTGCCCGGCAGGTATGAAGATTATGCATGTCCGTCAGGGGCATTCGAAAGGCCTGGGCCACGCCGTGCTGTGTGCTGAATCGCTGATAGGCGACAACGATTTTATCGTGGTCCTGCCGGATGTGCTCATTGACGACAGCCGGTGCAACATCGCACAGGACAATCTTGCCGCGATGATCAACCGCTTCACCAGCACCGGCGCAAGCCAGCTAATGATTGAGCGCGTGGCACACGAAGATGTCTCGCGTTATGGCGTGGTCGACTGTGGCGGTTACAACCTGCCAGAAGGTGGCTTTGGCCTTGTGCGTGGCATGGTGGAGAAACCTAAAGTGGCGGATGCGCCGTCGGATATGGCCGTTGTGGGGCGCTATGTGTTGTCGAAGGCTATCTGGCCGCTGTTGCACAAAACGCCTGTCGGGGCAGGCGGTGAAATTCAGTTAACCGATGCCATTGCCATGCTGCTTGAGCAATCCCCGGTTGAAGCTTACTGCCTGACCGGTAAATCCCATGACTGTGGCGATAAAATTGGCTACATGAAAGCCTTTGTTGAGTACGGTTTACGACATGGCGCGACCGGCGAAACTTTCCGCCACTGGCTGCGTGATGAGCTTGTGCTGGCCCGCGCTGAGGCCGAAGCCGCACTGTAATTCGTTTCACAATCGGTAACGCCGTAGATCTTTTCTTTCACGAGTAGCCTCATTCAATAACAGGAAATCTCATGTTAAGAACTGCCTGGTTAATGACCTGTTTATCCCTTTCATTAGCCATTATGTCATTCTCAACACAGGCGCAGGATAATAACTGGACGCTGTTTAAGCATAATTATCTCAACGAAGATGGCCGCATTGTTGATCATGAGAATGGGGATATCAGCCACTCTGAGGGGCAGGGTTATGGCATGTTACTGGCGGTAATGAATAACGACCCGGCGACGTTCGAACAAGTGTGGCGCTGGACACGCAACACGCTGCTTCGACCGTCGCTTTGGCTTTTCGCCTGGCGCTATGACCCCATCGAAAAGCGAGTGACCGATGAAAATAACGCCAGCGATGGCGATACATTAATCGCATGGGCATTATTACTGGCCGGGAAAAAATGGCATGACCAAAGTTATCTCACCGCATCGGAGAATATTCAGGACGCACTGATCAACTGCCTGATTATTGAGCAGGACAACCAGACATTACTTTTGCCTGGCTTATCAGGGTTCACCCGCGATGAGGGTTACGTGATTAATCCCTCTTATTTTATCTTTCCGGCGTGGGAAAGTTTCTGGCAGCAACGACACAATGATATTTGGTTAAAACTCAGTAAATCGAGCGTTGCATTACTCGACAAAGCCCGCTTTGGAAAAACTCAGTTACCCAGCGACTGGATTTTTGTCAAAAATGGTGGTGAAGTCGAGCCTGCCGATAACTGGCCCGCCCGATTCAGTTATGATGCCATCCGTATCCCGCTTTATTTAAGTTTGAGCGAGACACAGCCGCACTCAATGGACAACTTTCGGCATTTCTGGGCGAATTACAGCCGCAACGCTACCCCCGCCTGGGTGGATGTTTCCGGCGACAGGCAGGCGAATTATGACATGTCCGGTGGTATTCTGGCGGTGCGTGATTTAACGATGGGCGATTATCAACGAATGGATAAATCCCTGCATCCGGGAGAAGGTTATTATTTATCCGCTCTGCATATGCTTTCGTTATTCGCCGCGTCATTAAAAGGGTATTAAACCTGTTTTGGCAATTTGCCGCACTCCCTCGCGACAGGCACGAGGGCAGCATTAGATTCTGGCAGGACGCCTCAAAGAATAAACACCTATCGACCAGGAAAGCGCCTGTGCTGGTCGATGCGTTGTGTGGCGATCCGGGTGGCAAGACAAAGGCCAACCGCTAACAAATAATAAAAAACAATCACATCTCATGTGCAGGCATGAGGGAGAGACTTAATGGCAAAGTTGAAAATAATAAGATGTCATATGCAAATCACAGGGGTATTTGTGCGTCCACAACAGAGTGGGAATCTGCGGGCCGGGGAAATCAATGAACATCCGTAACCTTGAATATCTTGTCGCGCTGGCAAAATACCGCCATTTTCAGCGCGCAGCGGAAGCATGTAATGTCAGCCAGCCGACATTAAGTGCCCAATTGCGTAAGCTTGAAAACGAACTGGGCCTGCAACTGCTGGAGCGTACCACCCGAAAAATCCGCTTCACGCAGACGGGATTGCGCCTGGTCGAACAGACCCAGGTCGTACTTCGGGAAATTGAAGCGCTAAAAAATATGGCCAGCAGCAGCTATCATCAGAGTCTGTCGCAAACGCTGGATATCGGCATTATTCCAACCCTGGCGCCTTACATGTTTTCCCACATGAACGCCGTGTGCCACGAGAATTTCCCGGAGATCGAACTGGAAATTCATGAGGCGCAAACCAACCAATTGCTGAATATGCTGGAGTCAGACGCCATAAAATGCGCCATCATGACGTCCAATAAAGACACCAGCAAATACGTGGAACTGCCTTTATTTGATGAGCCTTTGATGCTCGGCGTCAGTCACCAGCATCCCTGGGCGCGTCTTAATGATATTAATATGGGGCATCTGAAAAACAGTAAAATTCTGATGATCGATGACGGCAACTGCCTGCACAGCCAGGTGCTGCGTTATTGCTATCAGTTTGAGCTGGAACCCGATACGCGCTTCGTGGCAATGCACCTGGAGACATTACGTCGTGGGGTGGCTTTCAACCGCGGCGTCTCCTTCTTCCCGCTGCTGTCCACCCAACATGGTAATAATGAGAACATTAAATATCTGCGCTGTATTGCGCCGGAACCAAAACGCAAAGTGGTGCTGATTTTTCATCGCAGCGATCCGATGCGTAAGAAATACGAAATACTGCGCAACGCAATTGCACGATACATGGAACGCTATTTTATCGATTTCAATGTGATGGCGTAGCCAGGACTGTTTCAGCATTATGGATGCTGACACATATCGCCGTGTTCCCGATTCTCTTCGCGACAATCATGCTCCCGTATGGTTGTCGCTTTTTCCATTAGCCCCTGCATAATCTGCTCCGGCAATACCACTCCGCGATGGTACAACTCTTCAATATTTAGCCAGACCGTCACCAGCAGAATGGTGTAATCGGCAATCGCTAAGGGCACTTGCTGCGAAGCGATAAACGGCAGACGCGCGCTAAGCCGGGCAAAATGTTCAGGGCTTACCTCATCCTGGTAATAAGGCCGAGATAAAAGTTGATAGAGCTCGGTCTCATCGCCAGAGGCTACCCAGGACAGCCGCACCGCAATTGTTTTTACAAATGGCGGAACCAGGACATTTTCGTCAGGTAGCGGATCCAGATGTAAAGGATGGCCTTGACTTTGCGATTCAGCTTTCATCGTTTCCTCGATACCGGGTGCAATTATCCGTGGTCATTCTTATATTCATCGACCTGCCCGGGAATTTCTTTAGTGTTTTATATAAAATAGATAATAATTGCGTAATGATCCATGCTCATCTTCCTAAAATACGCAGAAAAACCAATAAAAGCAAAAGCTTAAATACTGATCAATTATTGATGAAATCGATCTAACTTTCCTCTATTTATATACAGCATTTATTAAAGCGGCGATTATTCCGTTTTTAATAGGCAAACAAGGGTGATTGAAGGACTTATTTTAAAAAGGTGACGTAAGAAAATTCCCATGCCGGGAATAATGATAAAGGGAATGTGATGGAGAAAGTGCCGGATATCAAGCACAGTTTATGGAACTGATGGACAGGGACAGCAGCCAGGAGGGGGGATTAAGCCCGACAGTGTGTGCCGGGCGGCCATAATTTACGGTCTTGAAGACGTACCGTCAGGGGTACGCGCCATTGTCCAGGACGGAATCCCCCCCTCGCATGGATATTTCGCCGCTTTGGCTTCGTCAATGTCGATACCCAGACCCGGCTTGTCATTCAAGTAGGCATAGCCGTGATCGATCTCCGGACATCCCGGGAAGACATCACGCAACGCGTCGTTCATTGGGGTGTATTCCTGAATACCAAAGTTCGGCGAGCTCAAATCAAGGTGCATGTTGGCGCAAACCCCGACCGGAGAAATGTCGCCCGGCCCATGCCATGCGGTACGCACACCGTTCAGTTCACTGTAGACGGCGAGCTTCTTCGCTGGCGTAATGCCGCCGATGGTGCTCACGTGGCAGCGAATGTAATCGATAAGTTTGTTATCGATAAGCGGCTTCCACTCATTCACATTCACAAACAACTCACCCATCGAAATGGGGGTAGAAGACTGCTGGCGCAGCATTTTCAGCCAGTCAATATTTTCCGGCGCCACCGGATCTTCAAGGTAAAAGAGCTGATACTGTTCGAGCGTTTTGGCCAGATTAATGGCGGTCACCGGGGTCACGCGCTCATGCACGTCATGAATAAATTCGATACCAAAACCGAGCTTGTTACGCAGGTGGTCGAACAGACGTGGAACGCTTTTCGCGTAGGCATCCGGATCAAAATAGATACCGGGCGTTTTGCTGCGCGGCGAACGCTTCGGCTGAATGTTCTTCGCACGTGCCAATTGCGTGGCAATCAGTTTGAGGTCATCGGTCCCCGCGCCGCCATACATCCCCATCTGGCAGCGAACATACTGGTAGCCCTCTTCCATTCTGGCGCGGATGTTATCTTCCACTTCCACTTCATCGCCACCGTCAGTGTGACAGTACAGTGGGATCCCATCACGGCATTTTCCGCCCAGCAGATCATAAACCGGCATCCCCGCCAGCTTACCTTTGATATCCCACAACGCCATATCCACACCGGACAACGCATTGTTCATGATCGGGCCATTGCGCCAGTAGCCGCTCACCGCGCCCGATTGCCAGATATCCTCAATACGCGTTGGATCTTTGCCAATCAGGAATGGCGCCATGTACTCATCGATCGCGCTTTTTACCGCGAAGATACGTTGGGTAAATGTTGCACACCCCAACCCATATAGCCCCGGCTCGTTGGTCTCAACCTTAACGACCGCCAAATCAATGCCACCTGGCGCCGTCAGAATCGTTTTCACGTTGGTGATTTTCAGATTACTCACTTTCACTCCTCAACTCAGCGAATTTACCGCATGTCATACCGTTGTGGACGACATGACGCATATTTGTAAGTTGTCCTACAACTTAGCATTGTTATATCACGCTTCTTTTACAGAGGAACGTTACGAGCTCTATTCTGTGACAGCGATCAAATCGCATTAAGTGAAAAGAAAATAAATAATTCAAATTCAATTACTTAATATCATTTAAACGATCGACATACGGAACTGTTTGTGATCCTTGTTGCAAATTTATAGGTGAACTGTTGATTTTATCAGGGTGAAAATTCAACCTCTAAAAAGACAGTCGTCATACAAATTAAACGAGAGAGGAAACAACATGACCGCTTTATTTGATTTAACCGGGAAAACGGCGATGGTAACGGGCTCTGCACGTGGTCTGGGCTTTGCCTACGCAGAGGGCCTGGCCGCTGCGGGCGCGCGCGTTATCCTCAATGATATTCGCGACACGCTGCTTGCCGAATCCGTGGATACGCTGACAAGCAAAGGCTACGACGCACACGGTGTGGCTTTCGACGTCACCGATGAACCGGCCATTGAGGCGGCGTTTAGCAAGCTCGATGCAGAAGGGATCAGCGTTGATATCCTGATCAATAATGCCGGTATTCAGTACCGCAAACCGATGGTCGAGCTGGAACTGGAAAACTGGCAAAAGGTGATCGACACCAACCTCACCAGCGCTTTTCTGGTCTCCCGGGCAGCAGCAAAACGGATGATTGCGCGCAATAGCGGCGGTAAAATCATTAATATCGGTTCACTCACCAGCCAGGCGGCCCGCCCTACCGTTGCCCCGTACACGGCGGCAAAAGGTGGCATCAAAATGCTCACCTGCTCGATGGCCGCAGAATGGGCGCAGTTTAATATCCAGACCAACGCTATTGGGCCTGGCTACATCCTTACCGACATGAACACCGCGCTTATCGAAGACAAGCAGTTCGACAGTTGGGTGAAAAGCAGCAACCCTTCTCAGCGTTGGGGTCGTCCGGAAGAGCTCATCGGCACCGCCGTCTTCTTATCATCCAAAGCATCAGATTATATCAACGGGCAAATTATTTACGTCGATGGTGGCTGGCTCGCAGTGTTATAAGCCGTCCGTACTCTACCTACTCGCCTTTAAAATTGACGGCATGTATTCACCCCGATGCATGCCGATATAACACAGGTATTATTATGAAGGCTTCAAGACAACGACTCTTTATTCTCACATTGCTGTTTATTGTGACTGCAATTAATTATATGGATCGCGCCAACCTTGCCGTTGCTGGTTCGAATATCCAGAATGATTTCAGTCTGACGCCAACACAACTGGGATTGCTTTTCTCCATGTTTACCTGGGCCTACGCTGCCAGTCAAATCCCGGTCGGCTATGTCCTTGATCGCATTGGTTCTCGTATTCTTTACGGAGGTGCGATTATTCTTTGGAGTATTTTTACTTTTATGATGGGGTTCGCCTCACACCATTTATTCGCAACGGCAACCGCTTCATTTGCAATGCTTCTGGCCTGCCGTGCATTAATTGGCGTTGCCGAAGCGCCGTCCTTCCCCTCTAACACAAAAATTATCGCTACCTGGTTCCCGGACCATGAACGTGCGCGTGCAACCGCAATTTACTCCAGTGCGCAATACCTTGGTCTCGCGCTGCTGACCCCTGCCCTCGCCTTTATTGTGGCTAGCTACGGTTGGGAAATGTCGTTTTATCTGTCCGGTGGCGCAGGGATTCTGTTTGGCATCTACTGGCTTATGTATTATCGCGATCCACAGCACAGCACTGCTGTGAACCAGGCCGAACTCGATTACATCAAAGCAGGCGGTGGCTATGGCTCAGCCAATCAGTCTGCGGTTAGCGAGAAAATCAGTTGGCAAGACATTAAATTCTTCCTCAGTAAAAAAACGATTTGGGGTCTGTTCATCACCCAGTTTGCCTGCTCGTCTACGCTCTATTTTTTCCTGACCTGGTTTATTGTTTACCTCGAAAAAGGGCTGCACCTCTCAATTTCCAAAGCCGGTATTGGTGCCATGCTGCCCTATATTATGGCGATGTTTGGCGTGCTCTGTGGCGGTACGTTAAGCGACATGCTACTGAAAAAAGGAAAATCCCGAACACTGGCACGGAAATTACCCGTTATGGCTGGCCTGTGCGTCACCATGATTATTGGCCTGGTGAACTTCTTTGAAAACCAGCCGGTTATTGCAATTGTGATTCTTTCGGTCGCGTTCTTCGCTAACGCTTTCTCAAACCTGGGTTGGGTAGTCTGGAGCGATGTGATTCCCCGTAATTTCCTCGGCACCATGGGAGGATTTTTAAATATTTGCGGCAACCTTTCTGGGATTGTTAGCCCAATTGTTATTGGGGTTATTCTCCAACGCACGCAAAACTTCCAGTATGCCATGTGGTATATCGCAGGCGTCGCCGGGCTGGGCTTATTAGCCTACATCTTCCTGGTGGGTAAAATTGAAGTCATTCTGCCTGAAAAAAAGAATGCCAACACCGTGGATAAGAATGCCATTAATCCGGCAACTGCCAACAAATAATGAGGTCATTATCAAAATGGAAAAAATAACCTGTAACGCTTGTCTGGCCCATGCGGAAAAAGACGTACGCTTTGAATCACGTGAAATCGAACACGGTGAACATGACGTCGTCGTTAAGGTCGCCTGTGGCGGTATCTGTGGCTCTGATATTCACTACTATCAGCATGGCCGCGCGGGAATGTCTGTCCTCAAACATCCGATGGTAATTGGTCATGAATTTGTCGGCGTGATTAGCAAAGTGCCTGCAAACAGCGAACTGAAAGTGGGTCAGACGGTTGCGGTGAACCCGTCCTGCCCCTGCAATCAGTGCGAGATGTGCCTTTCCGGCCATCAAAACCTGTGCGGTTCCATGCGTTTTATGGGCAGCGCGCAGTTTAATCCGCATGTGAATGGCGGCTTTTCTGAATATGTGGTGGTAAAACCGGAGCAATGTATTCCTTACGACAACCGAGTGCCCGCAAACGTGATGGCCTTTTCGGAACCGCTGGCGGTCGCCATTCATGCAGTAAAAAAGGCGGGCCAGTTAACCGGCAAACGCGTTCTCGTTATTGGCGCAGGTCCCATTGGTTGTCTGATCCTTGCGGCGGCGCGCAGTGCCGGAGCATCTGAACTGGTGGCTTCCGATCTCAGCCCGCGCTGCCTGGAGCTGGCTCGCCAGATGGGGGCCACGGCGGTGATGGATCCGCGCGATGAAGAACAGGTAGTCCGTTATCAGCAGCATAAAGGCTACTTTGACGTCGTGTTTGAGGCCTCCGGCGCGCCGATTGCCGTGGCATCCACCGTCGATTTCACCCGCCCTGCGGGTACTATTGTCCAGGTAGGCATGGGGGCCAGCCCGGTAAGCTGGCCGGTATCGCCGATGCTGGTTAAAGAACTCAACTGGGTCGGTTCATTCCGCTTTATCGGTGAGTTCATCACCGCGGTACGCTGGCTGGAAGATGGGCGCGTCGATCCTCGCCCGCTTATCAGCGCCGAGTTTCCCCCCCAACAAATTGAAGACGCGTTGATTACCGCCACAGACAAAAATGTCTCTGCTAAGGTACTCATTCGTTTCGATTAACGGTGAGAAGCGCCCGGCCGGGCGCTTTGTTCTTAAAAGTGAATTGTTATACAATAAATCACTTCAGCAACACCTTAACGGATACCCATCTTGAGCATAAAATCCATTCAAAAACAGAATGTTGTAAATGAAATTTATGATCAGATAAGCGCAAAACTGCTGGATGGCAGTTGGGCGCCGGGTAGCCGTTTGCCTTCAGAAGCGGAGCTGACCACTTCATTTAATGTCAGCCGGGTCAGCGTACGCAGCGCGGTTCAGCGCTTTCGCGATCTTGGGATTGTGGTGACACGCCAGGGTAGTGGCAGTTACGTGAGCGAAAATTTCACCCCGCAAATGTTGAGTAACGATCCGCGCCCAATCATGCACCTCAGCCGCGAAGAGTTTCACGATATGATGATTTTCCGTCAGACCGTGGAGTTCAAATGCGTGGAGCTCGCAGTCACACACGCCACTGATGACGACATCCGCCAGCTTGAAGAAGCGCTTAATAATATGCTGATCAACAAGGGCGACTACAAAAAGTACTCGGCAGCGGACTACGAGTTCCATCTTGCGATTGTCAGGGCATCACACAACAGCGTGTTTTATAACGTGATGAACTCTATTAAAGATATCTATTACTACTATCTTGAAGAGCTTAACCGTGCGCTGGGGATCACTCTAGAAAGTGTGGAAGCCCATATCAAAGTTTATATGTCGATCAAAAACCGCGATGCCACCACGGCAGTAGAAGTTCTTAACGAGGCGATGTCAGAAAATATTACTGCTATCGAAAAGATCAAATCGACGGACAGCGCTAAGAAATAGAAAAAGTTCGCCAGTAGCAGTCGCGAGGTGAAAGGGATTACCGGGTAGAGTCCCGCTCCCCATGTACAGAGCGCCGCACTTACCCGTCCGCGATACCATCGCAGTAGAGCATTTATATGCAGCAATACGCGAGCGCTGATGTGCGTTTACTCCTCCTTTACCGCCCGTTCCGTTCGGGCAACCAGCCTCCCAAAACGAAAAATTCGTGATTCCTTTCGCATTTGTTTTCCAAAATGGCAGCTTTTATAAGCCGTGCGATTTCCGCCATGTACACGGCGGGAAAGCCCTGTTTTCAGACTTTCATCAAGAAGATAACCCAAACTCATCAGTGACCATTTGTGAATGATCTGAGAGGCTCGCCCACGCCTGTTTTAACGCAAATGTTACTTTGGCGTTTTATTTCGTGAATACCATCGCGCCTCATTGTGCAAACGACAGAAAAACACCTTTATTACAGAGTGAAAAAACAGGCAAAAGCACAGCGAAAAAGCGCATAAAAAAACCTATAATTTGGGTAATTTGCCGATGTTTTGCGGCAAATATTCTCCCCTCAACACGTTCATTTTCAGTTCTTTTCCTGCCTGCACATGATCACATTTTAATGACGACACACAGTTTGAAAAATAATATAACACATTAATAATTAAAGAATTACTTCATTTTTATTGATTCAATTATTGAATTAATAAAGCATCCAGTCAGTCTATTTTTGTTGGAATGGAAGTCATAGAATCCTGGCAACACGCAATTTAGCGCCACGTTTTATATCCATGGCAGATGACCGTTTATGACGTCGGTATTCGGTTACCATCTATCCGCAGGAGGAATTATGTCAGGCCAGTCTTCAACTCCAGTCGTCACATCCGTCAAAGTGATCCCGGTCGCCGGGCATGACAGCATGCTGATGAACCTGAGCGGTGCGCATGCGCCGTTCTTCACCCGTAACATCGTTATCATCACCGACAACGCCGGCAACACCGGCGTCGGCGAAGTCCCCGGCGGCGAAAAAA
>Ga0213876_10000102_pt1 | contig 94958 bp, 69 predicted proteins | sample BarmaccomBMRX_R9_FD_160113 | JGI IMG/M metagenome (GOLD analysis project Ga0213876, IMG submission 160113) | Root-associated microbial communities from Barbacenia macrantha in rupestrian grasslands, the National Park of Serra do Cipo, Brazil - RX_R9 | ecosystem: Host-associated > Plants > Roots... | reverse complement strand
CGGGCAGCGCCCGGACAACCGCCGCGCCCCCGCCACGCGCATCAACGACCGGATACGCGTCCCCCAGGTGCGCGTCATCGCGGAGAACGGCGACCAGCTCGGCATCATGAACACGCGCGAGGCCGTGAACCTCGCGCGCTCGCAGGGACTCGACCTGGTCGAGGTCGCGGCGACGGCCGACCCGCCCGTCTGCCGCATCATCGACTTCGGCAAGTTCACCTACGACGCGAAGAAGAAGGCGAGCGAGGCGAAGAAGAAGCAGGTGGTCATCACGGTCAAGGAGGTCAAGTTCCGGCCCGGCACCGACGACCACGACTACAACTTCAAGATGAAGCACGCCCGCGACTGGCTCAGCGAGGGCGACAAGGTCAAGGCCACCATCTTCTTCCGCGGCCGCGAGATCACGCACCGCGAGCTGGGGGCCGAGCTGCTCCAGCGCCTCGAACAGGACTTGGCCGAAGTCGGCGAGGTCGAGCAGCGGCCCAAGATGGAAGGCAACCAGATGTTTTTGATCTTCGCGCCGAAGCGGCACAAGTCGCCCAAGCAGCAGCAGCAGCAGCAGGAGTCGAAGACCGAAGGGAACGTCAAGGTGGGGCCGTCCGCCCCCGAAGGCACCGGCGGGATGGTTCAGTCGTAGCTGTTGGCTTTCAGCTTTCAGCTTTCAGTTTTTCAACCGCGCCGAGGGCGCGGGGCAGTTAAGTTTGTCTGTTATCAAAAAGAGCCAAAAGCTATTAGCTAAAAGCTCAACCGGAGGTTGTCATGCCGAAACTTAAGACACACAAGGGCGCGGCGAAGCGTTTTCGCACGACCGCGTCGGGCAAGGTCAAGCGCGGCCACTCGCACGCGCGCCACATCCTGACGAAGAAGACGGCCAAGCGGAAGCGCTCGCTCGACATCGACGTGCTCGTCTCCGAGGCCGACGAGGTGCGCATCGAGCGCATGCTGCCCTACGGGCGGAGCTGAGGGAAAGGATGAAGGATGAAGGCGGAAGGATGAAGTTAAGACGACTCTCCGACGGCGCCTTGTTCATCCTTCATCCTTCCGCCTTCATCCTTTAATTAAACGGAGGTTTTAGTCATGCCTAGGGCAAAACGTGGGAACAAGCGCACGGAGAAGCGCAAGAAGATACTCGATCTTGCTAAGGGGTACCGGGGCACCAAGTCGAAGCTGTACCGCTCGGCGAAGGAGTCGGTCGAGCGCGGCCTGAAGTTCGCGTACACCGGCCGCAAGCTCAAGAAGCGCGACTTCCGCAGCCTGTGGATCGTCCGCATCGGCGCCGCCGCGCGCGTCAACGGCCTGAACTACTCGCAGTTCATGCACGGCCTGACGCTGGCCGGCATCGAGCTCGACCGCAAGGCGCTCGCAGACCTCGCCGCCAACTCGCCCGACGCGTTCGCCGAGCTGGCGGGGCAGGCGCGCACCGCCATCGAGAACCGGCCGCAGGCTGCGGCCTAGGACTGGGCAGGGAAGACTGATGAGAGGACTCTCCGATGAGTTCCGAAGCGGTTGACTACGACGCACAAGTCGCAGCCGTGCGCGAAGCGTTCGAGCGAGAGTTCGAACGCTTCGCTCGCTTTCAAGGCGGCGCGGGCACGGAAGGTCTCTCGCTCGGCGAGGCGGAAACGCTTCTGCGCGAGCTGGGCGAGCTGCGCACGCGCCACACGGCCAAGAAGAGCGCGCTCGCGCAGTTGATGAAGCTGATCGGGCGCGTGCCCGCCGAGGAGCGCGCCGCCTTCGGCCAGCGCGTCCAGGCGCTCAACAACGAAGTCGCCACGAAGCTCGACGAGGCGCAGGCCGCACTCGATAACCGTATCGGCCAACTCAAGGTCGAGCGCGAGCGCGTGGACGTGACGCTGCCCGGCCGCAGGCCGCGGCGCGGGCACCTGCACCCCATCACGCTCCTGCGCCAGCGCATCGAGGACATCTTCGTCTCGATGGGCTACGCCGTGGAGGACGGGCCGGAAGTCGAGACGGACTTCTACAACTTCACCGCGCTCAACATCCCCGAGCTGCACCCCGCGCGCTCGCCGCAGGACACCTTCTACACGACCGACGGCCTGAGCCTTCGCTCCCAGACCTCGACCGTGCAGATTCACGCGATGCAGAAGCGTCGGCCGCCCCTGCGCGTCGTCGCGCCGGGGCGCGTCTTCCGCCGCGACACGCCGGACGCGACGCACAACCCGATGTTCTTCCAGGTCGAAGGGCTGCTGGTCGACCGCGGCATCAACATGGGCCACCTGAAGGGCACGCTCTCCGAGTTCGTCCGCCGCCTCTTCGGCCCCGACACGCGGACGCGCTTTCGGCCCTCCTACTTCCCGTTCACGGAGCCTTCGATGGAGGCCGACTACTCCTGCTTCAAGTGCGGGGGGGCTGGCTGCCGGCTCTGCAAAGGCTCTGGCTGGATCGAGCTGGGCGGGTCGGGGATGGTGCACCCGAACGTGCTCAAGGCGGTGAACATCGACCCCGAGGAGTTCTCGGGCTTCGCCTTCGGCCTCGGCATCGACCGCATGTGCGGCCTCATGTACGAGCTCGACGACATCCGCCTCCTCTTCGAGAACGACCTGCGCTTCCTCGAACAGTTCTAAAGGCGGCTTCGGAATCTCACCACGCGGAGGACTCGACCGATGCGCGGCATCAAGGGCGAAACATACCTGCTGCTCGGCGGCGCCGGGATGGTCGGCCAGCAGATCGCGCAGGAGATCGCGCGCGAGCTGGAGCCGCGGCAGATCGTCATCTCGGGCCTCTCGACCGAGGAGGTGGACGGGGCGGTCGGGCGTCTGCGGCGCGACTTCCCCGACGTGCTCTTCACCGGGGCGCCCGGCGACATCTTCGTGCGCTCCGAGTGGAACCCGCCGCGGCGCGAGCGCCCGCTCAGCCGCGCCGAGCTTCTGGCCGGCGGCGAGTACCGCGCGGCGCTCTACGAAGACCTCTTCCTGAATCTCGACGGGGCGTACGAGAGGTCTGAGCTGGTGCGGCTCATCCTCGACCACCCGCCGCACGTCGTCATCGACAGCATCAACACGGCGACCGCCTTCAGCTACCAGGACGTGTACGCCGCGTCGGATCTGGCGAAGCGGCAGTTCGACGAACTCGAAGCCGCGGCGAACGGCGGCACGGAAGAGTTGGGCGGGCTGTTGGGCGCGGCCGGGAGCGCGCTCGAGACGGTGCTCGTCTCGCAGTCCGTCCCGCAGCTCGTCCGGCACGTCCTCCTCATCAACCGCGCGATGCGGCAGGTGAACACGCGCCTCTACCTGAAGGTCGGGACGACGGGCACGGGCGGCATGGGGCTGAACATCCCCTACACGCACTCCGAGGACTCGCCCTCGGCGACGCTGATGGAGAAGACGGCCATCGCGTTCGCGCACACGGGGCTCCTCTACCTGATGGCGCGCACGCTCGGCGGGCCGGCGGTCAAGGAGTTCAAGCCGGCGGCGATGATCGGCTACTCCGACATCGGCTTCCGAAGGCTGCGCGTGAAGGGCAAGGGGAAGGTCGGCGTGCCGGGGCAGAACCTCAAGCTCTACACAAGCCGCACCGAGCCGCTCGACCTCGGCGGGAGTCTGCGCCTGCGCCCCGGAGGGGAGGCAGACGCTTACGAAGCTTTAGGCGACCTGGAGCTGGCCGTCGTCAACACCGGCGAGAACGGCCTCTTCACGAAGGGCGAGTTTCAGGCCATCACCTACATGGGGCAGATGGAGTTCATCACGCCCGAGGAGATCGCGCGGCAGGTCGTTTTAGAAGTGAAGGGCAGCAGCACGGGCTACGACGTGATCGGCGCCATCGACGGCGTCTCGATGAACCCGTCCTACCGCGCGGGCTACCTGCGCCACCTCGCGATACAGGAGTTGGAGAAGCTCGAGCGCGAGCGCGAGATTCCGTCCGTCGCGCTCGGCGACCTCGGGCCGCCCGAACTCGGCAAGCTCCTCTGGGAGGCTTACCTGCTCCGCCTCGTCTGCGACGATAAACTAAGTGAGGTTGTCAGGCGGCCGGGCGCGCAGTTGGCCGAGGAGACCTACGCGCTGTTGCAAAGGGACGAGCGCCTGCGCAACAGCATCGTCTCGGTCGGCTTCCCCATCCTGACGCCCGACGGCCGCTCGCTCATCCGCGGGCCATACATACGCATCCCCGAGGTGAAGAACGAGACGACCGCGCAGGTCGCGGGGCCGGAGCAGGTGGAGGCCTGGGCCGCGAAGGGCTGGGTCGACCTGCGCCCGCAGAACATGGAGCACTGGCGCAGGCGCTTCGAGACGATGGGCCACGCGACCGAGCGCATCCGCGAGCGCGGCTCGGCGGCCTTCACGCGCGACGCGTACGTGTCGGAGCAGATTCACATCGGCTCGGTCGTCGGCTGGATTTTCAACAACGAGGATAACTTCGGCTACCGCATCAAGTAAGGATTATGGACATCAGCTATAACTGGCTTCGAGACTTGACCGGCGTCTCCGTAGAGCCGCGCCCGCTGGCCGAAAGGCTGACGATGGCCGGCCTCGCCGTGGACGCCGTCCACGAGAAGGGCGACGACCACGTCCTCGAGTTCGACCTGACTTCGAACCGGCCCGACTGCCTCTCGCACCTCGGCATCGCGCGCGAGGCCGCGGCGCTCACGGGCGCGCAGGTGAAGCTGCCCGACCTGACGGCGAAGAACGTTGAAGGGCGGGCCGAGCAGTTCACGGCGGTCGAGATCGAAGACCCGAATCTCTGCCCGCGCTACGCCGCGCGCGTCGTGCGCGGGGTGAAGATTCAGCCTTCGCCCGAGTGGCTCGTCCGGCGCTTGCAGGCCATCGGGCAGCGCCCCATCAACAACGTCGCCGATGTCACCAACTTCGTGATGCACGAGCTGGGACAGCCCTTGCACGCCTTCGACCTCGCGAAGCTCTCGGAGTTCCGCATCGTCGTCCGCCGCGCGCGCGCGGGCGAGAAGATAAGGACGCTCGACGGCGTCGAGCGCGAGCTGGACGAGCAGATGCTCGTCATCGCCGACGCCGCGCGCGCCGTCGCCGTCGCGGGCGTGATGGGCGGCGAGGAGACCGAGATTTCCGACGCGACCGCGGACGTGCTCATCGAGAGCGCCTACTTCGACCCGCAGTCCGTCCGCCGCACTTCGAAGCTCCTGGGCTTGCAGACCGAGGCCTCGTACCGCTTCGAGCGCGGCGTGGACTACGAGGGCGTGCGCCGCGCGCAAGACCGCTGCGTCGCGCTCATCTGCGAGCTGGCCGGCGGCACCGCGACCGAGGACGCCATCGACGTTTACCCGAAGCGCATCACGCCGCCGACCGTCCGCCTGCGCCCGCGCCGCGTCGAGGAGTTGACGGGCCTCAAAGTTTCCGCGGAAGAGAGTCGGCGCATACTCGACTCGCTCGGCTTCGAGCCGGCCGCGGGCGAGGTCGAGGACGGCGAACTCACTTTCGGCGTGCCGACGTGGCGCACGGACGTGCGGATTGAGGAAGACCTGGTCGAAGAGGTCGCGCGCGTCTACGGCTACGACAAGATCGGAGAGGCGCTGCCGCCTTCGCCCGTGACGGGCGAGTACCTCGTCGGCGACCGCCGCCGCCGCGCGGCCCGCCAGGTGCTCACCGCCGCCGGCTCCAACGAGGCCGTCAGCATCTCCTTCATCGAAGAGTCCTCGGGCGTGGACGAGACGGGCGCGAGCCGCTTCGAGCTTCTGCCCGGCCTTCAGCAGGTGGAAGGCGAGGGGGCCTGGGTCGCGCTCTCGAACCCGATCATCGAGGGCGCGCGCCTGATGCGGCCGTCGCTCCTGCCCGGCCTGCTCGAAGCCACGCGCCACAACTTCAACCACGGCACGCGCGACGTACGCCTCTTCGAGACGGGCCGCGTCTTCGCCGCCAGCGCCGGGTCGGACGGCGGAGGCGAGTCGCGCCCCGTCGAGGTCGAATCGTTCGCGCTGCTCGTCACCGGCGAGGCCCTGGAAGACGGCAAGGCCGCGGGGCGCCCTTCCGACTTCTTCGACTTGAAGGGCGCGCTCGAAGCCGCGGCGGACGCGATGCGCGTCGGCGCGCTGGAGTTCGAGACGGCGTCCGTCCGCCACCTGCGCGAAGGGCAGGCGGCGCGCGTCCGTGTAGGCGGGCGCGAGGTCGGCAACGCGGGCAGGCTCTCCGAAGAGCTGGCCGCGCGCTACAAGTTCCGCCAGCCGGTCTACGTCGCCGAGGTGAGCCTGTCCGAGCTGCTCGCCGTGGGCGAGCGCCCCGCGCGCTACACGCCCCTGCCGCGCTACCCGGGCGTCTCGCGCGACGTGTCGCTCGTCGCCGACCGCCGCGTCGCCTTCGGCGAGATGCGCCGCACGATTCTCTCGCTCGGGATTGAAGAGTGCCGCGGCGTCGCGCTCGTGGACGTGTACGAGGGCGCGAACATGCCGGAAGGGAAGCGCTCGCTCACGCTCCGCGTCGAGTACCGCGCCGACGACCGCACGCTCCGCGACGAGGAGGTCGACGCCATGCACGCGCGCGTCGTCGCGGCGCTTGAGGGCGAGTTCGGCGCGCAGTTGAGGGGATAAGGGTGTCGGGTGTTGGGTGCTGGGTGCAGGTTAAAAGCTACTTCTAACCAGCACCCAGCACCCAGCACCCGACACCCTCACTCCTGCACCCGACACCCAAAGTTAACTCTTGCGCTCTCGCGCGACCCGGCGCATAATCGCTCGGCAGTCACGAGGCCGCAGCCGCACGGAGAAGTGAATGATGGTCGGATTGACCGGACTTGAAAAGTTCTCTCACCTCGAAGACAAAATTTACCGCACCATCGAGCTGACCAAGACGCTCCGCCAGGAGAAGGAGGGGCTGGAGCGCGAGCTGGCCTCGGTGCGTCGCGAGCTGGGCGCGCTCCTGGACGAGAAGGAGAGGCTCGAAGCACACGTCGAGCGTCTGCTCTCGGAGCGCGACACGGTTCGCATGAAGGTCGAGGCGATGCTCGACGCCATCGCCGTGCTCGACCCCGAGGCCGTCGAGGTCGCGCGCAGGTAGAAGCCCCAGGGTTTAAAGCATGAGCGCCATCAAGAACCCGGCGGAAGGCACGCCGACCATCCGGGTCGAAATCTACAACCAGACCTACAACATCCGCTCCGACGGCGACAGCGAGTACGTCATCGGCCTGGCGGAGTTCGTCGACCGCCGCATGCGCGAAATCTCCTCGGGCACGCTGACGGTCGACTCGCTCAAGGTCGCCATCCTCGCCGCGCTCCACATCGCGGACGAGCTGCACCGCCTCAAGCGCCTCCACGAGCAGACAGACCAGCAGCTCGCCGCGCGCAGCGCCGAGTGCGCCGAGATGCTCGACCGCGTCCTCAAGACCCGACACGCCGCCGACCAGGCCGCCCCCAGCAGCATCACCATCTCTTAAGAAACGACGGGCAGGGGAGTCCGAGCACGGGCGCTTTTGTCAAGCGCGTCGGGCCTGCTTTTGCGCGCACATTTTCTGCCGGCGGGCGAACGGCTGTGCTAGTATCTCGGCAGGCTGAGGGAGTCGGTTCTGCGCGGCCCGCCACCGATTTACAATGGTTGAGCCTATGTCGTGAATTAGGGAGACCGATGCCATCGCCAGTGCGATCCCTCACCGTAGGGATGCGCCGGAGGCGAGGGCTTCGACCGCAAGGTCAAGGTCACCCACCTGTTAACGCAGGTTCAATTACGACTTCGGAGCGGCCGCCGCGGTTCTTCCCCCGGCCCTTCTTTTGGTGAATGGTGAATAGTAAATAGTGAATGGTCGGAGCGGTTCGCCATTTACGATTTACTATTCACCATTTACTTCTTTAAGCACATGAGAGTCCTTTTCATCGGAGACGTGGTGGCGCGGCCCGGGCGGGTCGCGGTGTTGGAGCGCATACAGGACTTGCGCGAGCAGCACCGCGTAGACCTCGCCGTGATGAACGCCGAGAACGTCTCGGGAGGTTTCTCCGTCACGCCGCAGGACGCCGAACAGCTCTTCGCCGCCGGCATCGACGTGATGACCTCCGGCAACCACATCTTCGACAAGCGCGAGGCCGCCGGCTACATCGTGCGCCAGCCGAGACTATTGCGCCCGGCCAACTACCCCGAGGGCACGCCCGGCTCTGGGCTTTGGGTGGGCGAGGTGCGTGGGGCTCGCGTCGCCGTCATGAACCTGATGGGGCGCGTCTACATGCCGCCGACGCACGGAAGCCCTTTCACCGCGGCCGACGAACTGCTCTCGCGTCTGGACGAAGGGGTTAAGGTCAGGCTCGTGGACGTGCACGCCGAGGCGACCTCGGAGAAGGTCGCGCTCGGGTGGCACCTCGACGGCCGCGTCTCGGCCGTCGTCGGCACGCACACGCACGTGCAGACCGCGGACGAGCGCGTCCTGCCCGGCGGCACGGCCTTCATCACAGACCTCGGGATGACCGGCAGCTACTCCGGCTGCATCGGGATGGAGCGCGACGGCGCGCTCGCGCGCTTCCTCAACCCCGCCGCCCCGCGCGCCGAGCACTCCAAAGGCGACGTGCGCATCTGCGCCGCCCTCCTCGACATCGACGACGCGACGGGCCGCGCCCGCGAAATCTCCCGCATCAACCTGCCGCACGAGTCGTGAAGGGCAGTAGGCAGTAAGCACAGTGGCGGAAGCCCGACCGTGAGGGAGGGCGTCGGTCTTGCTCGGCTTGCGTCTTGATGGGAGACGTACGCCCTCCCTCACGGTCGGGCTTCCGCCTCGGCTTGTCTACTCGCCTTCGGGCGAGTGTGGGAGCGGGGGGGAGCTGAGGGCGAGGCGGTAGCTCTCGGGGAGGGAGATGACTCGGTTGTTGGCGTCGGTGACGACGTGGCCCGTCTCGCCCTCGGCGATGATGCGGCCGTCCGCGGCGTTGATGATCTCGTAGCCGAAGCGCACCGAGCGGCGCCGCAGCTCGGTGATGTGAGTCCGCACGATCAGCTCGTCGTCGTAGCGCGCGGGCGCCTTGTAGCGGCAGTAGCTTTCGGCCACGACGAGGAACGCGCGGTCGTTCTCCTCCATGTCCTTGTAGGCGAAGCCGCGCGCGCGGCAGAACTCCGTGCGCCCGATCTCGAACCAGACGAGGTAGTTCGCGTGGTACACTACGCCCATCCTGTCCGTCTCGGCGTAGCGGACGCGGATGGTCGTCTCGTGCCAGTCGTCGAAGAGGGCGTCGGCTTCGATGGGTTGCATCGTCTCCAAAAGGGCCGCGAGAGTCGTTCCGGTTTCAGCGGACTATAAAAGCGAAGGGTTCGTGATGTCAAAGAAAATCAGGGCGGGGAGGTGGGCCGCGCTGGCCGCCGCGTGCGTCTGCCTGGCGACTTCGGGCGCGGGCGTCTACGCGCAGAAGGCGAAGCCCGCGGCCGTCAACCCGAAGACGGCCGCCGTGCGAGAGGCGACGGCCGAAGTCCTGCGCGAGACGAGCGAGCTGCGCAAACTGCCCGTGCTCCGCCCCGTCAAGAGCGGCGCGCAGTCCCGCGCCGAGATCGAGCAGATGATCCTCCGCAACCTCGACGAGAGCGCGACGCCCGAGGAGACCGCGGCCAGCGAGACGGCGCTCAGGAAGTTCGGGCTCGTGCCGGCCGACTTCCAGCTCCGCCCCTTCGTCGTCAAGCTGCTCACCGAGCAGGTCGCCGGCTACTACGACCCGAAGACGCAGGAGTTCTACCTCGCCGACTGGATCGACATCGACGGCCAGAAGCCCGTGATGGCGCACGAGCTGACGCACGCCCTCCAGGATCAGCACTTCAACCTCCGCCGCTTCGAGGACTGGCCCAAGCACGACTCCGACGCCGAGATGGCCGCGCACGCGCTCGTCGAGGGCGACGCCTCCTTCCTGATGATGCAGTACGTCGCGCGCGACCCCCTCCGCCAGCTCGCCTTCTTCAAGTCGATGATGTCGGGCGGCGCGTCGGCCAGCGAGCAGATCGAGAGCGCGCCGCGCGTCCTGCGCGAGCAGATGCTCTTCCCGTACCTGCAGGGCCTGACGTGGGTCATGCAGGTCTACAAGCAGGGCGGCTGGGAGGCGGTATCAAACGCCTACAAGAACCTGCCGAAGTCGTCCGAGCAGATTCTGCACGGCGAGAAGTACGCGGCGAACGAGCTGCCGCAGAAGGTGTCGGTGCGCGACGTGTCGGCGGCGCTCGGGCGCGGCTGGCGGATGGCCGACAACGACGTGCAGGGCGAGTGGGGCTGCTACATGCTGCTCGACGAGTTCCTCCAGTCGGTGGACGTGTCAAAGCGCGCGGCGGCGGGCTGGGGCGGCGACCGCTACGCGCTCTTCACGGGGCCGAAGAAGACGGACGTGGTCGTCGTGCTCAAGACCGTCTGGGACACCGAGGCGGACGCGCGCGAGTTCTACGACGCGTACGTGCGGCGCACGTCGAAGCGCTACGGCGCGGAGCCTTCGGAGGTCGCGCCCGCCGACCGTCAGGTCTGGAAGACGGCGGAGGGCGCGGTCGTCGTCGAGCGCCAGGGCGGCGCGGTCGTCGTCGTCGAGGGCGTGCCCGAAGGCGTCGACGCGAAGGCGCTGGTGAAGGCGCTGTGAAGGGCAGTAGGCAGTAGGCAGATGGCGGTGAAGAGGGTGCTGGGTGCTGGGTGTTAGGTGTTGGGTAAGTGCGGCTTGTCCTATCCAGCACCCAGCACCTAGCACCCAAAACCTTCTTACTGCCTACTGCCTACTTTTCTTATGAATCCCCCTCCGAACGAAACGCCGGCCGCAGTCCTCGACTTCGCAGACGACTGCGGCCGCGCCTTCTTCACGAATCCCGTCGAGGTAGTCTCCGCCCGTACGCTGGATGAAGTACGCCCGGCGCTGAGGCGCGTCGAGCGCGCCGCGTCCGAAGGTCTCTACGCCGTGGGGTTCGTCGCCTACGAGGCCGCGCCCGCCTTCGACCAGGCCCTCGCGGCGAGGCCACATTCGAAAGACCTGCCGCTGCTCTGGTTCGGACTCTTCGAAGGCGCTTCGGAAGTTAAGAATGCCGCCGGAGAGTTTCGCGTCTCCGGGTGGAAGTCCTCCGTCTGCCGCGCGGAGTACGAGCGCAACGTCGAGGCCGTGCGGGAGGCCATCGCGCGCGGCGACACCTATCAGGTCAACTACACTTTCAGACTCCGGGCGCGTTTCGAGGGCGACGACTTCGCCCTCTACGAACGCCTGCGCGCGGCGCAGAGGTCGGGCTTCGGCGCGTACGTCAACGCCGGCCGCTTCCGCGTGCTCTCGGCCTCGCCGGAGTTGTTCTTCCGCCGCAGGGGCCGCCGCGTCGAGACGCGCCCGATGAAGGGGACGGCCGCGCGCGGGCGCTGGCGCGAGGAGGACGAGACGGCGGCCGCGCTTTTGCGCACGTCGGAGAAGGAGCGGGCCGAGAACCTGATGATCGTCGACCTGCTGCGCAACGACCTCGGCCGCGTCGCGGAGACCGGCTCGGTCAAGGTCGAGGAGCTGTTCAGGGTCGAGCGCTACCCGACGGTCTGGCAGATGACTTCGACCGTCGCGGCGACCTTGCGCGGGGGCGTGACGCTGGAAGAGTTGTTCGCGGCGCTCTTCCCCTGCGGCTCCGTGACGGGCGCGCCGAAGGTGAGCACGTCGCGCTTCATCGCCGCGCTCGAAGACGCGCCGCGCGGCGTCTACTGCGGCGCGGTCGGCTTCGTCGCGCCGGGCGGCGACGCGGCCTTCAACGTCGCCATCCGGACGGTCGTCGTTGACAGGGAGACGAAAGAGGCCGTGTACGGCGTCGGCGGCGGCGTGACGTGGGACTCGACGCCGGGCGGCGAGTACGAGGAGGCGCTCGCGAAGGCGAGGCTTTTGCACGAGGACGCGGCCGACTTCGAGCTGCTCGAAACGATGCTGCTCGACGAGTCCGGCTACCGCCTGCTCGGCGAACACCTCGCGCGGCTCGAAGCTTCGGCGGACTACTTCGGTATCCCGGTCGACGTCTCCGAAGTGCTTGAAGCGCTCGCGCGCCACGCGGAAGAGCACGGGGGCGACACGCGCCGCGTGCGCCTGCTCGTCTCGCAGAACGGGCGCGCGCGGGTCGAGAGCGCGCCGCTGGATGAACTGCCTCGCGGCCCGCTTCGGGTCGCGCTCGCGCGGACTCCGGTCAGGAAGTCCGACCGCTTCCTCTTTCACAAGACGACGAACCGCGGCGCGTACGAGTCGAGGCGCGCGGAGGCGCGCGGCGTGTTCGACGTGCTGCTCTGGAACGAGGAGGGCGAGCTGACGGAGTTCACGAACGGCAACGTCGTCGTCGAGCTGGAAGGGAAGCGCTGGACTCCGCCCCGGGCGTGCGGCCTGCTCGCGGGCACCTTCCGCGCAAAGCTCCTGCGCGACGGCGCAGTCTCCGAGCGGGTGCTGACGAAGGGAGATTTTGAAAGTGCGTCACGCGTCTGGTTCGTCAACGGCGTGCGCGGCTGGGTCGAAGTCTCCCCCAGACCTCCTAAAAACATCCCTTATCTCAATGATAAAAACTTTTAGCTTTCCTTATCGCCCGTGCCTTCATTAGAATACGCCGCCGATTCGAACACGGGCCGTACTTCGTCCGCCGGCGCCCGCGCGGACACTTTGTCTTACACACCCAAAACTGAAACCACGGAGAACGAGATGAACAGACGGAGTCTTTCCGCGCTCGCCCTGATCGCCTCTCTGCTTCTGACTTGCGCGACAGCCGCGCGCGCGCAGGGCACCACCTCGCGCGTCACCGGCGTGGTGCAGGACGCCAGCGGCGCGGTCGTCGAAGGGGCGACCGTCACGCTCACGAACGAGGGGACGAACGTCGCCCTCACCACCCAGACCGCCTCGACGGGCAACTACGTCTTCGACTCGGTGCAGGTCGGCTCCTACACCGTGACGGTCGAGAAGCAGGGCTTCAAGAAGTTCGTCTCGACCGGCAACCCCGTCAACGTCAACCAGCCCTCGACCGTCAACGCCGCGCTCGAGGCCGGCAACATCGACGAGAGCGTGACGGTGCAGGGCTCGGCCGAGCTGGTGCAGACCTCTACCTCGGGCAACTTCGGCAACACGGTCGAGGAGCGCCCGCTCGCGGCGCTGCCCATCGTCGGCAACCGCGGGCGCAACCCGCTGACCTTCATCCTCTTCCAGCCGGGCGTGGTCGAGGGCTCCAACACCGGCGGCGGCGTCCACGTCCACGGCGCGCGCGACCGCGCCTTCAACTTCACGCTCGACGGCATCGACGCCAATGACACGACGGCCGGCGGGTCGAACTTCACGCCCATCCGCACCAACCCGGACGCGCTGACGCAGTTCCAGGTCGTCACCTCGAACTTCACCGCCGACAACGGCCGCTCCTCGGGCGCGCAGGTCAACCTCGTGACCAAGTCGGGCACCAACGAGTTCCACGGCAACATCTTCGAGTTCTACCAGACGCCGCGCTTCCACGCGAACGAGTACCAGAACACGGTCAACACGCGCCTCGTCAACGGCCAGCGGGTCGCGACCGACAAGCCGCAGTTCGTCCAGCACATCTTCGGCGGCTCCGTCGGCGGCCCCGTCTACTTCCCGAAGTTCGGCGAGGGCGGGGGCCGTCTCTACAACGGCAAGAACAAGACCTTCTTCTTCACCAACCTCCAACTGCTGCGCACGAGCCAGGCGTTCTTCGTCAACCGCACGGTCTACACGCAGTCGGCCCGCAACGGCGTCTTCCGCTACTCGGTGGGGCGCGCCAACGCGAACGCCAACGCCACCGGCAGCGCGCGCGTCATCGACGACGCCGGCAACCCGCTCTTCCCCAACTGCTCGGCGACGGTGACGACCAACTGCATCGCCTCCTTCAACGTCGCGGGCAACCCGAACATCCCGCTCACGGCCGACCCGACCACCAACCGGCTCATCAACCTCGTCCCGCTGCCGAACAACTACACGGTCGGCGACGGCCTCAACACGGCCGGCTTCAGCTGGGTCGCGCCGCAGACCGAGCGGCAGTACGACTGGACGATGAAGATCGACCACAACTTCAACGAGCGGAACTCCGTCTACGTCCGCTACTCGCGCGGCTCGCAGAACACCCTCTGCGACAACGCGAACGGCGGGCTGGCGCGCTTCCCCGGCCTGCCCTGCTTCGTGGACACGTTCCGCACGCCGCGCAACCTCGCCGTCAACTACCGGGCGACGCTCGCGCCGACCGTGGTCAACGAGTTCGTCGCGGGCTTCAACCGCTTCACCTTCAGCTTCAACAACCCGGACGAGAACTGGGCGCAGAACTCCTCGGTCATCCTCAACATCCCGACCGACCCGCTCAACTCCTCGCCCGGCGTCAACAACGCGCGCCGCGCCACCACCAAGCAGTTCGTCGACAACCTCTCCTGGCAGCGCAACGCGCACACGTTCAAGTTCGGCACCAACATCCGCCTCCAGGATCACTTCGACAACCGCAGCTCGGTCGCCGGGCTCAACACGCGCGACTCGATCTCGCTCAGCACCAGCGCCACCATCGGCAACCCCGTGCCGACCTCCTACGGGACGCGGGCGCTGACGACCGGCAACGCCGGCATCAACCTCACCGACCGCGGCAACCTCGAAAGCTACATCAACGACTACCTCGGCCGCATCGGGCGCGTCACGCAGGCGTTCGTCGCCCAGGACGACAGCACGTTCGCCCCCGCCGGCACGCGCTTCCTCTACACGGCGCGCTACCCCGAGTACGACTTCTACGGGCAGGACACCTGGAAGGCGCGCCCGAACCTGACCATCGACTACGGCCTGCGCTGGGAGGTGCGCCTCAGCCCCCGCTCCGACAGCCTCGTCCTGCGCCCCGACACGCCCATCCGCGCCGGCGCGACGCCCTCGAACACCGTCCGCTTCGAGGAGGGGAAGCTCTACAACGACTCCTGGAAGCAGTTCGGCCCCACGGTCGGCTTCGCCTGGGACCCGTTCGAGAGCGGCAAGACCTCGGTGCGCGGCAACTACCGGCTGGCGTGGGACAGGACGAACACGTTCGTCTTCTCGTCCTTCATCTTCCAGAACGCGCCCGGCCTCACGCGCGGCATCACGCTGCTCTCGGGCGGCTTCGCCGGCGGGCAGGCGGGCGCGCTCCTGCGCAACGGACTGCCCGCACTCTCGGCCAACGACCGGACGCCGCTCCAGTTCCGCACGCCGCCCGCCTTCGACGTGGGCTCGATCAGCGTCGTTGACCCGGCCCTGACCTACCCGCGCACGCACCAGTACGGCGTGAGCGTCCAGCGCGAGGTCGGCTGGAAGTCCGTCGTCGAGGTCAACTACATCGGCCGCCTCGGGCGCAAGCTCTTCGGGGCTTACGACGTGAACCAGGTGGACATCAACAACAACGGCTTCCTCGCCGCGTTCAAGCAACTCCAGAACCGCACGGGCTCGACCGACCCGCTCCTGACCGACCCGAACTTCCTCATCAACCGCCTGCTGGCGGGCTCCTCAGTCCTCGGCACGGGGCAGACGGGGGCGCAGTTCCTGCTCGCGCAGTCAATCGGCGGCACCGTCCGGCTCGCCAACGGGGGCACCGCGACCAACATCGTGGACGCGGGCAGCGTCGCGCAGGCGGCCTTCCTCGTCGCGCAGGCCGGGCGGACGGGCAGCACGAACCCCAACTTCGTCGTCAACGGCTTCAGCCCCTTCTTCTTCCAGCCGTTCCCGCAGTTCTCGGGCGCGATCAACGTGCTCGACAACAACGACCGCTCGCGCTACAACGCGCTCGAAGTGCAGCTCGCGCGGCGCTACTCGGGCGGCTTCGCCTTCCAGGCCAGCTACACGCTCTCGAAGTCCGAGGACACGCGCTCCTACGACCCGGCGCTGACGCTCCTGGGCCGCGCCGCGGCGGGGACGACGGCCACGTTCCTCGCCTCGAACACGCCCTACGACGTCCGCGACCGCAACGCCAACTGGGCGCCTTCGGACTTCGACCGGAGGCACGTCGTCCAGGGTTACTTCACGCTCGACCTGCCTTTCGGGCGCGGGCGCCGCTGGGCGAGCGACGCGAACTCGGTCGTCAACCAGCTCATCGGCGGCTTCGAGCTGGCGGGCATCGTCCGCCGGTACTCGGGCCGGCCCTTCACGGTCTACTCGGGGAGCGCGACCGTCTCGCAGGTCGTGCAGTCGCCCGCGAGCTGTAACGGCTGCTCGCCGGACATGGGGCGCGTCTTCCTCGAAGGCGGGCGCAACTTCTTCTTCACCCAGGACCAGCGCAACATGTTCTTCGCGCCGGCCGCGGGCGAGCGGAGCAACCTCGGCCGCAACTACTTCCGCGGCCCCTCCCTCTTCCAACTCGACATGACGCTCGGCAAGCGCATCCGCTTCGACGAGAGCCGCAACCTTGAGCTGCGGGTCGAGGCGCAGAACCTGACGAACACGCCGTCCTTCGACTTCCCGACGGCCGTCGTCTCGAACTCTAACTTCGGGCTGGTCGGCGGCGGCGTCGTCAGCAGTTCGCGCAAGGTGCAGATCGCGGCGAAGTTCAACTTCTAAAGCGGTGCTTGAGTTGAAGCGGAACTAAATTTCACCACAGAGACACGGAGGCACAGCTTGGAGTAAACTAAGCCCCAAGCCGTGCCTCCGTGTCTCTGTGGTTAATTCCTTTCCGATTTTAAGGACGTGAGATTAAAGCTGACAGCGGCGTTCTTATTTCTGCTCTGCGCGCGGGGCGTGACGTGCGCGCAGGCGCCGCCGGCGATTCAGATCTTCATGCCGAACGGCGACCGTCCTGCGCGCGAGCTGCGGCTGCAACTGACGCGCGACGACGGGCGCATCGAGACGGTCTTCACCGACTCGAAGGGCAAGTTCCAGTTCACCGGCGACCTCAACGGCATCCACGACTACGAAGTCCGCATCGAGGGCGACGGCCGCACCTTCGACACCACGAGCACCAGCCTCCGCTTCCTCCGCGGTCAGGTCAGCTACGTCCCCGTCTTCCTCAACCCCTTCAAGGGGCCGGGGCTTCCGCCGAACGAGGTGGTGGACGCTTCGGGCGTCGACAACGACGTGCCGGCGGACGCGCGCGCCGCCTACGAGCGCGCGATGAAGGCCGTGGGTGGCGGTCGCGCCGAGGAGGCTTTGGGCGAGCTGAAGCGCGCGGTCGACGCCTACCCGAAGTACGCGCGCGCGCTCAACGACCTCGGCGTGCTCTACCTCAAGCTCGACCGGCTCGGCGAGGCGGCCGAGACGCTCGCGCGCGCTTCGAAGATAAACAAGCGCTTCTACCTCCCGCGCCTGAACCTCGGCGTGGTGCTCAGCCGGCAGGGGAAGTATGCGGAGGCCGCGGACGTGCTCGGACGCCTCTACGGCGAGAGCCCGGACTTGCAGGGTCTGCGTCCGGCGTACGCGGACGCGCTCGCCGGGGCGGGGCAGGCGGCGAAGGCGAAGAAGGTCTTGGCCGACGCGCTCGCCGCGCCGGGCCTGAGTCAGGCGGGGCAGGTCGAGGCGCACTACAAGCTCGGCATGCTCCTGAGCCGCGAGGACGCATACGCCGCGGCGGCGGCCGAGCTGGAGCAGGCGGTCAAGCTCGACCCCGGCGCCGCGAACGCACACCTCCTGCTCGGCGGCGCGTACATGCAGTTGAAGCGGCCCGCGGAGGCCGAGCGCGAGCTGCTGCGCGCCTACGAGCTGGGCGGCGCCGGCGTCGGCAACGCGCAGCTCCTCCTCGGCCAGCTCTACCTCTCGCAGCAGAAACTCGAACCCGCCCGCCGCGCCCTCGAACAGTACCTCAAGGACGTGCCCGCCGCCCCCAACGCCGCGCAGGTCAGGGAGACCGTCGAGAAGATAAAATCCGCCCTCGGAAAGCAGTAGCGCCGCGGCCGCGCATGACCGCGCGGAGGGGACGGCGGACGCGAAATCGCCCGGCGCAAGACCGTTGACAGCGGATAGGGTTAAGCGTATAAGGAGACTCAGTCCTACGCGCATCTGTTGGAACATCGCACGACTCGTCGGTACCCTCGCTCAATCCGTATAAGCCCTCGCACGTGCCCCACTGACGAGACATTCGTCAGGACGATCCCTTTACGACTCACTCACGCGGCCGCCTTGGCCCTTCCTCCGCCAACACGAAAGGGGCAATCCATGACTTCACGATCCAAAGTGCTGACGACTTCTATGGTTTTGTTTGGCGCGTGCGTGCTGCTGTCCGGCACCTACCGGAGCGGTGCGACGAGACCGCCGGACGTGGTGACGCTGCAATCGAATGGCGACGTGGTCGAGGCCTCCGAGCCGATAGGCTCCATCTCGGTCGCGGACGACGAACGGACGCTCCGGCTGGTGAGCGAGTTGACCGGCGCCGTCGAATCCTACCGCGTGGAAGCCGGAGGCTCCCTGCGGCCGCTCGGCCGCGGGCGTTCGGCCGCGGTCAACGGCCCGGGAGGCTACGGCGTGCGGGCGGACGGGGAAGAGGTCACCGTCCTCGATTCCGGCGGGAAGACCGTCGGTAAGTTCAAGACGCCCCCGCCGTCCTCGGTCGCGGTTCTTAACAGCGGCGATGTCGCGGTCGCGTCTCCGGACGAACGCGGCCTGATTCACGTCTACAGTCCCGCGGGCCGCCTCCTTAACAGGGTCGGTGCGCTCAGGGTGCGCGACAGGTTCAGCCCGCAGCAGAACCGCTTTTTGCACAGGGGCAGAGTCCTGACCGACGCGGCCGGAGACTTCTATTACGTCTACCACTACGTCCCGCTGATTCAGAAGTACTCCTCGGACGGGAGGCTGCTGTTCGAGGTCGAGGTCAGGGGCGAGGCGGTCGACCTTCAGCAGGCGTTGGCGCAACGCTTCTTCGAGATTAAGAAGGCGCATCAGGTGGGAGGGATTAATGTGATTAACGGCGCGGCCATCGAGCGCCAGACTGGGCACCTCTGGCTCGCGATGAACGGCTCAACCGTCGGCGGCGTCGTCTACGAGTACGACGGGCGGGGGCGCAAGCTGCGCGAGTACGCGCTGCAAGTGAACGCGGAGTCCGGCGCGCCGTTGAGGCTCACCGGCGTACGCGACGTTGCCGTCACGCGCCTTCACGTCTTCGTCCTGACCAACCAGCAGCAGGTCTACGCGTTCGACCGGGACGAGCAGACGCCCCTCGGCAGGTGGTGGCCGTCGGCGCGGCCGGTGCGCCCGATGTTAATAAAAGCCTTTGCGCGCACCCCCCAGATCGCCGGGTGCGGCACGGATCAGACCTGGGGGTCGTGCAACTTTGTCTGCCCGCAGGCGGGCACGTGCACGAACAACCAGCCCCCGGCGAACACGAGCGACGGCTCGACACAGGATTGCAAGCAAGCGCTGCACGACACGCTGGCGACCGGGTACTCGGTGGTCAGCGCGAGTTGCACACAGTATCAGGTCGGGACGGCCATGCACACGAGGGGCGGGTGCAGGGACGATGTCACCATCTGCCGGGCCGGCGGCGTCAACTCCAGCCACAACATCACCCTCGACTGCCCGGCCCAGTCGTGCGCCACGGGCGGGGGCGGAGAAGAGGGGGGCGGCGAGTGCAGTTGGACGAGGCAGGACTGTGAGGCGGTGAACGGGATTTACTACAACGGCTGCTGCGACCGGGACGGAGAGTCGCCAGTCCTCGTTGACACCGCCGGCGACGGCTTCGCACTGACCGACGCCGCTGGCGGCGTTAACTTCGACCTCGACGCCGACGGCACGCCCGAGCACCTGTCTTGGACGGCGGCCGGGTCGGACGACGCATGGCTGGCCCTGGACCGTAACGGCAACGGCACCGTCGACAGCGGGGCGGAGTTGTTCGGCAACTTCACGCCGCAGCCTTCGCCGCCGCCGGGCGTCGCCGCGAACGGCTTCAACGCCCTCGCGCGCTACGACGACCCGGCGAACGGGGGCAACCGCGACGGGGTCATAGACGCGAGGGATGGGGTCTACGCCTCCCTCCGTCTGTGGCGGGACGCTAACCACAATGGCATCTCAGAGTCCGGCGAGTTGGGTGATCTGCGCTCCTACGGGGTCGCGTCCATCAGCCTCGACTACAAGGAGTCGAGGCGGTCGGACGATTACGGCAACCGCTTCCGCTACCGTGCGAAGGTGGACGGCGCGCGCGGGGTGAAAGTGAATCGCTGGGCCTGGGACGTGTTCCTCGTCGTCGGCCAGTAGCCGGCCGGGGAGTGGGCCGCAGCGGGCCGAAAGGAAGGCGGGGCGTGCGCTTCATGCGCACGCCCCGCCTTCCTTTCGGCCCGAAGGTTGGGCCGGCCCCGTGTCTCCCGCTTCAGAAGTTCAGGCGGAACTGGAACTCGATGAGGCGGCCGCCCGGGTCGTTGGTGCCGGAGACGGTGATGTCGCGGTAGGCCGCGCGCGTCTGGCCGAAGGTCGTCGAGGCCGCCGAGATGCTGCGGATCGTTGCCTCGGCGTCGCCGAGGAAGAAGTTCGCGCGGTTGAAGGCGTTGAGGAACGAGACGCGACCCTCGAGCCTCACCCGCTCGGTGACGTTCAGCCGCTTGACGACGTTGATGTCGAAGCGCGCCTGCGGCGGGCCGAAGAAGATGATGCGGTCGCCGAACTGGCCCGCCGTCATCGGCGGCCCGATGTAGGGCGCGTTCGGGTCGAGCGGCTGCCCCGTCGGGCTGGCGAAGGCCGCGATGGTGTTGTCGATGAACGCCTGCGGCAGCCAGTAGACGATGCCGCTCGGGTCCTTGCGAATCTTGACCAGGTCTTGGAACCCCTTGGCCGTGATGTTGTGGAGCACGACGCCCGAGTCGAACTGGTTGACGGTCTGGCGCGTGCCGCTCGTCAGGAGCGTGGCCGAGCCCGACTGGATGCGCGTCACGCCGCCGATCTGCCAGTGGCTGACGATCTGCTTCAGGACGGGGATGTCGGTTCGGAAGAACCGCTTGCCCTCGCCGACGGGCAGCTCGTAGATGTAGTCCACCTTGAACGAGTGGCGGATGTCCCAGGGCGAGTAGGTCTTGTCGAGCGCGGGGTTGCGGAGCGTCCGCGGCTGCGAGAAGACCGACGAGGAGGAGACGAACGCGTTCGACAGCGCCTTCCCGAACTGGTAACTGCCCTGGATGAGCAGCCCCGCCGACAGCCGCCGCCTGAGCTCGATCTGGAGCGCGTTGAACGAGGTGTCCGTCCCTTCGGTCATCAGGAACGCGCCGCCCGTCGTCTGCGGGTTGACGATGAAGAAGTTCGAGACCTTGCAGTTCTGGTTGGCGGCCGAGAGCGTGGGGTCGCAGGCGCTCGTCGGGAGCGTGGTGAACGGGATGAGCCCCGCGTTGATGAGGTTGTTCATGCGCGAGAGGGTGAACGCGATGCTGTTGGCGACCGCGCCCGCCTGGCCCTGTACGAGCCGCGTCACCGTCGTCGAGTCGGTCGCCGACCCGATGGCCGTCGTGATGAGCGGGACGTTGACCTGGCCGGCGAGGCCCTGGTTGCCGTAGTTGTCGCCCTTGCCGTTGGCGCGGCTGATGGCGAGGTTGTTCGCCGCCGCGTTGAACTGCGCCAGGAACCCGTTCTCGAAGATGTTGACCTCGTTGAGGTCGTACTGCCGCCACAGGTGCGTGCCGCGCGTCCTGACGAAGCGGACTTCGAAGGCGGTGTTCTTGCTAAGCTCGCGCTGGAGGCCGATGGTGTAGGACTGCGTGTAGCCGGCCTTGAGGTTCGCGTCGAAATCGTTCGCGCCGCCCGCGGAGCCCGCGGCCGGCGTGAACGGGTACTTGCTGGTGTCGGCCGGCGGGTTCAGGAAGGGGAAGCCGCCCACGCAGCTGTTGTTGTTCGCCGCGCCCGAGGTGCACGTCCGTCCGGCGCCGCCGTTGAAGCTGACGGCGCCCGCCGAGAAGAGCGAGGGCGTGACCCCGGGGCTCACCGAGAGCGTCACCGTCCCGCCCTCGTTCGAGCCGAAAATGGCGGTATAGGCGTTGAAGCCCTCGCGCGTGAAGGCGATGGAGTAGCCGCCGCGGATGACGGTCCGGCCCGCGTCGCCGGCCAGCGCGTGGAGAAGGCCCGACTTGAAGTTCGGGCTCCAGGCGAAGCCGAACGAAGGCGCGAGGTCGCCCTTGCGCGTCTTGAAGCCCTTCTCGCCGTCACTGAGGAGCCGGAACTGCGTCGGCTGTCCCGAGAGCGTGGTCGGGTTGAAGATGTTGCCCTCGCCCGAGACGCCGTAGATACCCGCGAAGCTCGTCCGCGTGTAGACGCCGTTGTCGTTGACCGGCGACGGCTCGAACTCCCAACGCAGGCCGGCGTTGACGGTCAGGCTCGGGCGCACCTTCCACGAGTCCTGCACGTAGAAGGCGTACTCGTTCTGGTGGTTGTACTCGTTGAAGGAGTCGAAGACGTACTTGCCGCTGCCGTCGAGCGAGGCCGAGCGGGCGATGGAGCTGACGCGGCCCGTCAGGTAGGCGTAGAGCGAGCGGGCGTCGCCGAGCTGCGTCGTGCTCGCGCCGGGGAAGGTCGGGGTCGCGCCCGTGTTGGTGAAGATGCTGGTCGAGCCGGTGTTGATGGGGTCGCCGGTGGCGATGCCGAAGACCACCTGCGGGACGACCTGCGTGCCCGCGGCCGACGTGTAGGAGTTGATGCGCAGGAACGAGCCGCCGAAGTTGAGCGTGTGCGCGCCGGTCGAGTAGGTCAGATTGTCGGAGAAGCCCTTGGTCGGCGTGTTGCGGCGCGAGGTCGAGCGGCGGTTGTAGAAGGCGCCGGTGCCGAGCGGCTGGTTGCCGAGGTAGGTGCCGCCCGTCACGGCGTAGCCGCCCCACAAGCTATAGAGGCCCGGCGAGAACTCCGGCGTGAAGAGCGACGTGCCGTTGCCCGACGAGGTCGCGCGCGCCTCGTTGACGAGGCTGCTGTTGATCGTCCAGCGGTGGCCGAGCACGAACGAGAAGGAGTTGCGCTGGATCGAGCCCCTGACGCCCGGCGTTCCGATGACGATGCCCGTCCCCGGCCCGGCCACGTCGAACTGGCTGTTCACGCCGTCAGGGTTCGAGAGGTAGTGTTGGTAGTTGTGGATGAACTCGAGGTGGTGGTTCTTCGTGATGTTCCAGTCGAGCCGGCCCGTGGGGAAGCGGCGGGTGTTCGTGCCCGGGTCCTGGAAGTTGTACTGGAGCCGGTTGTAGTCGTTGGCCGACGCGACGCGGCTGCGCAAAGAGCCGCTCTGGTGCACGGCCGCGTCGATGAGCGAGAAGCCCTTGGCGACCGACGGGTCGATGGCCGAGGGGTAGCCGCGCGAGGAGGCGAGCTGTAAGAGGTTCACCGTCCGGACGGTGCCGCCCGAATCCTTGTAGGTGAAGATGCCCTTGAGCGCGTCGGCCGTGAGCACGAAGTTGTTGCCCGTCGGGTAGGTCTGCGGGAGCTGAAACTCCTCGTAGTTGACGAAGAAGAAAGCCTTCTCGCGGCTCTTGATGAGCTTCGGGATGAGGATGGGGCCGCCGATGTTGCCGCCGAACTGGCGGAGCAGGAGGTTGTCGCGCGGCAGGCCGTCGATGTTGTTGAAGTAGTAGTTCGAGTTGAACTTCGGCGAGCGGTACTGCCAGAAGCCGCCGCCGTGGAACTCGCTGGTGCCCGACTTGGTGACGAAGCGCACCTGCACGGCGCCCTCGCCCGCGCTCTCGGCACCGGGGACGGCCGTGGAGACGGTCACCTCCTGCACGGCGTCCGACTTCGGCTGAATCTGCGTGAAGAAGCCGTCGGAGCTGCGGAGGAAGTTGTCCTGGATGTTGGCGCCGTCGAGCGTCAGGTTCACGGAGCCTTTCGGCAGGCCGTTGATCGAAGAGGTGCGCGGCGCGCCCGGCGTCTGCACGCCCGGCAGGGTCAGGACGAGCTGCAGGGCGTCGCGCGTGGCGAAGGGCAGCTCGCTGATCTGGCGGCCGGTGATGGTCGTCGAGACGCTCGAGCTCTCGGTCTGGAGCATCTCGCCGCCGGCCGAGACCACGACCTCCTCGTTGGCCCCGCCGGGCTCCAACGCGGCGTTGACCGTCGTGGGCTGGCCCACGTCGACCTTCACCGCCTGCACGACCGTCTTCTTGAAGTTGGGGGCCGTGACCGTGACCGTGTAGGTTCCGTTGGGGACGGACGGGATCGACCAGGCGCCCTCGTCGCCGGCGGTGGCCCTCAGCTCCTGCCTGGTCTCGTTCGAGACGGCGAGCACTTCGGCCTTGGGGATGACCGCGCCCAGCGTGTCCGTGACGACCCCGGTCAGGCGGCCCGAGGTCGTGATCTGCGCGAAGGCCGCCGGGGCGGACGCGAGCGCCAGTGCCAGGGACAGGCAGGCGCGCCCTAAAGAGCGTATTCTCATTTCTCCCTCCTATCAGCTCCGCTGTAAAACAGGGAAGGGGCGAAGGTCTTACTTAAACCTCCGCCGGTGGTGAACCCCCTGGAATGGTTCGGCGCCCGTCGCGGCGCCGCTTGGGGCAAAGCTTTCAGGCCGAAATGTTTGAACTGCTATTAAGGCAGGTGCATTAGCGGGCCGCCGTCAAAGGGTAACGGCGACCTTCCCGTTTGAGTGGAAGGCACGTTATATCCGCGGCCGCGCCACGTCAAGGAAAAATCCAAAAAGCGGTGCGTCCGTCCAAAAATTATTCTCGCCCGCCCCTCCATCCAAAAGTAATTCTTATCCCACTGATAAAATCTTTTAGCTTTGATTATTGCTCCCGCCTTCATTAAAATGGCCGTAAGCTCGCGCAGCATTTGGGTCTTCCGACCTAATCCGATTTATAAGGTTCAGCCTGAGACACTTTCGACGCGACCCGGGGCGTCTCCCCGGCGCGTGCGCCGCGCGCCCGAACTGAGGGCGCACGGCCCCTTCCGGACGAAGTATGGTGCTATCCGCCGCCGCTCGCCCCTTACGCCTGCTGCTCGCCGCGCTCGCGCTGGCCGCGGTGTGCGCGGTCGCGGTCGCTTCCTGGCGGCGTGAGGCGCGCGCGGACGAGAAGCCCTTCGACCTCGTCATCACGAACGCGCGCGTCGTGGACGGCTCGGGCAACCCCTGGTTCCGCGCCGACGTCGGCGTCAAGGGCGGGCGCATCGCGCGCGTCGGCCGCGTCGCGGCCTCCGAAGGGCGGCGGGTGATAGACGCGGGCGGGAAGGTGCTCGCGCCCGGCTTCATCGACGTGCACACGCACGTCGAGAACATTTTCGAGCTGCCCGAGGCCGAGAACTTCGTGCGCATGGGCGTGACGACCGTGGTGACGGGCAACTGCGGCGGGTCGGCCTTGAACGTCGGGAAGTTCCTCGGCCGCGTGAAGGAGACGCCGACGGCCGTCAACGTCGCGACGCTCGTCGGCCACAACACCGTGCGCCACGCCGTCTTCGGCGACGCAGACCGCGCGCCCACGCCCGAGGAGCTAGAGAAGATGAAGGCGCTCGTCGAGCAGGCGATGCGCGACGGCGCCGTCGGCCTCTCGACCGGCCTCATCTACGTCCCCGGCACCTACGCGAAGACGGACGAGGTGCTCGAACTCGCCCGCGTCGCCGCGCGCCACGGCGGCGTCTACGCGACGCACATGCGGAACGAAGGGCTGAAGGTCGAAGACGCCATCCGCGAGAGCATCGAGATCGGCGAGAAGGCGGGGCTGCCCGTCGAAATCTCGCACTTCAAGATCAGCGCGAAAAAATTGTGGGGCCGGAGTGACACGACGCTCGGGCTCGTGCGCGAGGCGCGCCGGCGCGGCCTTCCGGTCACGGTCGACCAGTACGTCTACACGGCCAGCTCGACTTCGCTCGAATCCCGCCTGCCCGACTGGGCGCTCGAAGGCGGGCGCGAGGAAGGGAAGAAGCGCGTCGCCGACCCCGCGCAGCACGCGCGCATCGTGAGCGAGATGAAGGACTCGCTCCGGAAGTCAGGCTTCAAGGACTTCTCCTTCGCGAACGTCGCGAGCTACGGCCCCCGACCCGAGTACAACGGCAAGTCCATCGCCGAGATCACGAAGCTCGCGCGGGGCAAGACGGACGTCGGGTCGCAGATCGAACAGATCCTCGAGATGTACGCGGCGGGCGGGGCGGCGATGGTCTACCACTCGATGAGCGAGGAGGACGTGCGCCGCATCCTGCGCGAGCCGTTCACGATGGTCGCGTCCGACTCGGGCGTGCGCCGCTTCGGCGAGGGCGCGCCGCACCCGCGCGGCTACGGCAACAACGCGCGCGTGCTCGGCACTTACGTCCGCCAGCTCGGCCTCGTCACGCTCGAAGACGCGGTGCGCAAGATGACCTCCCTGCCCGCGCAGACCTTCGGCTTCCGCGACCGCGGCCTCGTGCGCGAGGGGATGGCGGCCGACCTCGTCATCTTCGACGAGGCGGCCGTGGGCGACCCCTCGACCTTCGAGAGCCCGCACCGGTACGCCGCCGGCTTCGACTACGTGATCGTCGGCGGCGAGGCCGTGGTCGAGGCGGGCGCTTTGACGAAGGCGCGGCCCGGCGTGGCCGTGCGCGGCGCGGGGGCGGCGCCTTGAAAACCCGACCCGCTTGCGAAGCGTCCGGGGCGGGGTGTATAAGGTTGACCCCGAGCGGCACCGCCTCAGTCTTTATCCGGCTCAATGCGAATCGCACTCTTTAGCAGACAGCAGAAACACCACGACGGTCTTGCGCGCTAGGCGCGGGACTGCCGAAGTCAGGAGCCCCCTCCAAAAAAAGGAAGCACCCATGAGACACTACCCGATACAACTTTGTCGGCTGCTCGTTCTGGCGCTCGTCGTTTGCGCCGGCGCGGGCGCCGCTTTCGCACAGGAGACCACCGGCAGCATCAACGGCACGGTCAAGGACACCACTGGCGCGGTCGTCAAGGGTGCGACCATCACCATCACCGACGAGGCCAAGGGCGTCGTCGTGCGCACGGTTCAGTCGAACGACGAGGGCGGCTTCTCGGCCCCGTCGCTGCCCGCCGGCCTCTACACCGTGACGACCGAGGCCGCCGGCTTCAAGAAGTCGGCGCAGACCGGCGTCAAGCTCGACGTGGGCGACCGCCGCACGGTCGACGTGGATCTGACGGCCGGCAACATCGAGGAGGTCGTCACGGTCGAGGCCGACCCCGTCGCCGTCGAGCTGACGACGCCCACCGTCTCCACGACCATCAACGGCGACCAGGTGCGCGAGCTCTCCATCAACAACCGCAACTGGGTCTCGCTCGTCACGCTCGCCCCCGGCGTCACCAACGACCTCGAAGACCTCGTCTTCACCGGCACGAACAACCCCGAGACGCAGGTCGTCAACCGCACGCTCATCTCGGTCAACGGCGCGCGCAGCACGCAGAATACCTTCACGGTGGACGGCGCCGACATCACCGACCGCGGCTCGAACCTGACCATCCAGGCCTACCCGAACGTCGACTCCATCGGCGAGTTCAAAGTCCTGCGCAGCCTCTACCCGGCCGAGTCCGGGCGCTCGGGCGGCGGGCAGGTCAACGTCGTGACGCGCTCGGGCGGCGAGCAGTTCCACGGCTCGGCCTTCGAGTTCATCCGCAACGAGGCTTTCAACGCCAACGACTTCCAGACGAACCGCACGCTCGCGCTGCGCACGACGCTCGGCGTTGACCCCGACACCGACAAGGTCAAGCGCCGCCCGTTCCGCTACAACAACTACGGCTTCACCGTCGGCGGCCCCGTCTTCATGCCCAACTTCGGCGAGGGCAACGACGGCGGCCTCTTCCGCAAGGCGCCGCGCACCTTCTTCTTCTTCTCCGAGGAGCAGCGCCGCGACACGCGCTACCCGACCATCTCGACGCGCAACACCTCGGGCGGCGGCGCCGCGCCGACGGCCGCGATCAAGCAGGGCATCTTCCCCATCCCCATCTGCCTGAGCGCCTCCTCCTCGACCAACTGCACGAACGTGCTGCCCGCCGGCACGCCGCTCTCCAGCCGCGTCCCCGTCAGCAACGTCGCCCAGCAGTACGTCAGCCGGATCTGGAACAAAGTCCCGGACCCGACCGACCCGGCCACGCTCCAGCTCGACTACCCGACTTTGAACCAGGCGAAGTTCCACCAGGAGATCATCAAGCTCGACCACAACTTCACCGACACGCTGAGCGGCTTCTACCGCTACCAGCGCGACACGATCCCGACCATCGATGCCGACGGCTCCATCGGCACGCGCTCGAACCTGCCCTTCGTCAACCAGATGGTCTCCGACTCGCCGGGGCGCACGCACACGCTCCAGGGCAACTGGACGGCCACGCCCAGCCTCATCTTCGAGGGGCGCTACGCCTACGGCTACGGCGCCATCTTCACCTCGACGACGGGGCTGCTGTCGAGGGAGGTGTCGCCCATCTCGGTCCCCCTCCCGTACACGGTTCAGCGCGACGTGGTGCCCATCCTCACCGTCGCCGGCTTCAGCTCGCTGACCGGCTTCAGCAACTACGACAACTTCTCCTACAAGAAGAACCTCAGCGGCGCCATGACCTGGATCAAGGGCGCGCACACGATGAAGTACGGCCTGATCTACTCGCGCTACCGCAAGAACGAGAACGCGCTCTCGGGCACGAACCAGGCCTCGTTCTCCGCCTTCAACAACACCATCCCGACCATCCAGGGGGCGAGCGTCTGCGCGCCGGTGCCGGGCAGTACGACGACCAACTTCTGCTCGACGGGCGTTGCCAACAGGGCCATCAACCAGCTCTACCAGAACTGGGCCAACTTCCTCCAGGGTAACAACATCACCTTCACGCAGTCGAAGCTTGACCTGACGGCCGACCTGCGCCAGTCGAACTGGGAGTGGTTCGCGCAGGACGAGTGGAAGGCGCGCCGCAACCTGACGGTCTACTACGGCGTCCGCTACTCCTACTTCGGCCCGGCCTGGGATCGCAACGGGCACCTGACGAACTTCGTCCCCTCGCTCTGGAACCCGGCGCAGGCGCCGCAGGTGACGGGCGCGGGCAACCGCGTCGCCGGCACGGGCAACTTCTGCAACGGCCTCGTCGTCAACGCGCAGAACTACAGCACCGGCCCCGCCGTCTTCAACTGCACGCCCATCGCCTCGCCCTGGGGCAAGTACGTCTACCAGGTCTCGAAGCACGACTACGCGCCGCGCGTCGGCCTCGCCTGGGACCCGTTCGGGAAGGGCACGACCTCGGTTCGCCTGGGCTACGGCATCTACCACGAGCAGATTCCGGTCAGCACCATCGAGCTGATGACGGTCAACCCGCCCTACCAGGAGACGATCACCATTAACAACACCACGCTCGACAGCCCCATCCCGGCGGGGCAGACGCCGACGGTCGCCGCCTCCCTGACGCCGCAGTCCATCTCGCGCAGCATCGAGGCAGACTTCCCGACGCCCTACATGCAGCACTGGTCGCTCGACCTCCAGCGCCAGCTCGGCTCGAAGACGGTCGTCACCATCGGCTACTACGGCTCGAAGGGCACGCACCTGATCGGCTTCACCGAGTACAACGACCTGCCGCCGGGCCGCGCGACGCAAATCCAGTGCGCCACCGGCGCCGGCACGCTCCAGACGCCCGGCGCGGCGACCACGCTCTGCCTGACGCCGGGCACGGCCTACACGGCCACGCCCGCCATCCTCGACCAGGTGCGCCCCTTCCGCGGCTACCGCTCGGTCAACATCCTTGAGTCGCGCTACAACTCGAACTACCACGGCATGCAGCTCTTCGCGCAGCGCCGGTTGACGGGCGCGTCGCAGTTCAACCTGGCCTACACGTGGTCGAAGAACCTGACCGACAACCAGACCTCGTCGGTCAGCGCGGCGCCGCAGGACATTAACAACATCCGGGCCGAGTACGGCCGCGCGGTGCTCGACCGCCGGCACGTTCTCAACTTCAACTTCGTCTACGAGCTGCCCTTCTTCTCGAAGCAGCAGAACTTCGTCGGGAAGGTCTTGGGCGGTTGGCAGATGTCGGGCATCGCCACCTACCAGACGGGTCTGCCGTTCACGGTCGCCTACCAGACCTACGACCCGGCGGGCATCGGCTACATCCCGGCGGCCGTCGCGGGCGGGCGCCCGAGCCTGCTCTGCAACCCGAACGAGGGCGCGGCGCGCTCGGTGGATCAGTGGTTCAACACCACCTGCTTCACGCCGCAGACGGCGGCCGGCGCCACCGGCGTCGCGAACGTCGCCGGCAACGCCCCGCGCGGCGTCGTGGACGGCCCGCCGACGAAGAAGGTCGACTTCACGCTGACGAAGAACATCCGCTTCAGCGAGAACATCAAGGTGCAACTCCGCGCCGAGGCCTTCAACGTTTTCAACCACACGAACTTCAGGAACCTCAGCACGGGCCGCGCGCTCACCAACACCACCTTCGGGCAGGTGACGAGCTTCCGCGACCCGCGCATCATGCAGTTCGGCGCGAAGTTCTACTTCTAAGACTTTAACCACAGAGACACGGAGGCACAGCTAAATTCAATTAGCTGTGCCTCCGTGTCTCTGTGGTTAATTCTTTCTTCCGCCGTCCTCAACTGTGCTTAAATGCGCGGCATGACGGAGAGACTTCTGCTCAAGCCGGCGCGCGTCGTGCTGCCCGAGCGCGTGGCCGAGGGCGCGCGCGTGCTCGTTGAGGGCGGGCGCGTCTCGCGCGTGTACGAGGGCGGGGGAGAGACGGCCGACGCGCGCGTCCTCGACCTGGAAGGGCTGACGCTCTACCCGGGCTTCATCGACGTGCACATACACGGAGCCGTCGGCGTGGACACTTTGGAGGCCGACGCCGCAGACCTGCAACGCGTCGGGCTCTTCCTCGCGCGCGAGGGCGTCACCGCGTGGCTCCCGACGCTCGTCCCCGCGCCCGACGAAGACTACAAACGCGCCGTCGCCGCTATCGAAGAACTGATGCGCGCGCAGGGCGAGTCCGAACCAGCCGCGCGCGCCGTCGGCGTCCACTACGAAGGCCCCTTCGTCAACGAGCGTCAGTGCGGGGCGCTCCGCACGGCCTACTTCAAAGCCTACTCGCGCGGCGACGAGCTGGACGCGCTGACGACCCTTAACGTCGAAGGGGCTGCCCACGTGATTACGCTCGCGCCCGAGGTCGAGGGCGGCGCACGTCTGGTGGGCGAACTCGTCAAGCGCGGCTGGGTCGTCTCCATCGGCCACACGCGCGCCAACCTTGAGACGCTGGAGGCGGCGCGCGCGGCGGGCGCGCGACACATGACTCACTTCCTCAACGCGATGTCGCCGCTGCATCACCGCGAGCCGGGGCCAATCGGCTGGGGGCTTCTGCAGGACGACGTGACCGTCGACCTCATCGCCGACGGCGTTCACAGCGACCCGCTCATGCTCCGCCTCGTCCTGCGCTGCAAGACGCCCGAACGCGTCTCCCTCATCAGCGACGCGGTCGCGCCCGCGGGCCTGGGCGACGGCGAGTACAAGGTCTGGGGCGAGACCATCACGGTCGAGTCCGGCCGCACGCGCAACGAGCGGGGGAGCATCGCCGGCTCCGTCATCTCCATGCTCGACGCCGCGCGCAGAGTCCGCGCGCTCGGCCTCTCCGAAACGGAGGTCACGCGCGTCGCCTCGCGAAACCCCGCGCGGCTCCTCGGGATCGACGACGCCTGCGGCTCAATCGAAGAGGGGAAGCGCGCAGACCTCACCGCCCTCGACGCCGAAGGCAGAGTCCGTCTCACACTCGTCGGCGGCCGCATCGCCTTCGAGCATCTCTGAAGGGCGCAGACCAGACGGCTTCGCTATCTACGCCGTTCGGCCTCTTCGAGCAGGGCGACAACCGCGCTGTTGCCGGCCTCCCTCGCGAACGTGAGGGCGGTGCGCCCCCGCTTATCTTTGGAGTCGACGGGCGCGCCCGCTTCGAGCAGTTGTCTGACGGCGCAATCCCAATTCACCTGGGCCGCCAGCATCAACGGCGTCTGCCCGTCCTCGTTCACGTCGGTCAAACTCAAGCCCGCCGCCGTCAGGAACTTGACGACCTCCGAGCGGCAAGGGTACCCGAGCACGGCGTGCATCAGGACGGTCTGCCCTCGGTCATCCCTCGCGCCGAGCGCGGCGCCCGCGCCGAGCAGGATTTTAACCCTCTCCACCATGCCATCCCCGGCGGCGAACATCAGCGCCGTTCGCCCCTGCCTGTCTTTTGCGTCGACGGAGGCGCGCGCTCCCGCTTCGAGCAGCGCCCGGATGGGGTCATCGAAAAAGCCTTCGGCCGCCAGCTTCATCAGCAGCGTCTGCCCGTCGTCGTCGTCGGCGTCGAGGTCGGCCCCCGCCGCGGCCAGAACCTTGATAATCTCCGCGCTCGCGTCTTCGTCGAATACGCTCTTGACGTAGAGCAGCGCCGTCTTGCCGTGCCCGTCCCTCGCGTTAATCGAGGCACGGGCGCCCGCCGCCAGCAAGGTCTTCACCTCGTCCGTGAAGTTATCCTGCACCGCCAGCATCAAAGGCGTCCGGCCGTTGTTGTCCGCGTCATTCACTCTGGCCCCGGCCGCGAGCAGAAGCTTGACCGCGTCAAGCGACGCGGGCCGGTACTTGTACGCGTGCGCGTACATCAGGGCCGTTCGCCCCTGTCTGTCTTTCGCGTCGAGGTCGGCCCCGGCCGCGAGCAGCGTTTTGATGCTCTCCACGTCCGACCGTTCCGAGGCCAACATCAGTGCCGTCTGCCCTTCGCCGTTTTTCGCGTTGACGGAACGGCGGGCGCCGGCTTCGAGCATGAGCTTAATCAAATCGGCCGAAGGCTTCTGCGCCGCCGCCATCAAAGGCGTCTGCCCGCGCACGTCGGCGGCGTTCACGTCGGCCCCGGCCGCGAGCAGGAGTTTCACGGAGGCGAAGGGGGCCGCCGGTTGAGATAGGTCGGGCTGGGCGGAAGACTGGGCAAGGGCGACAGCGCTGCCCAGCACAGTCCCCCTGTAAGAGTCCTGCACGTTCACGCCGGCCCCGGCCTTGAGCAGCATCCGGACGCCCTCTTCGTATTCGTATCGCCCGTCCGAACGGACGCCTCCGGCTAAATAGAACAACAGCGCCCGATGCCCCAGTGCGTTCTTATTCCGGACTTCCGCCCCGGCGTCGAGCAGCGCTTTGATAGTCTCTTCGTCCCTCGCGGCGGCCGCCCAGGCGATGACGGGCACGCCCCTGGCGTCCGCCGTGTTCGCCCCGACGCCCGCCTCCAAAAGTTTTCTGACGCCGGCCGCATCGCCCCTCTTCGCGGCCAGGAGCAGCTTGCGCCTCTGCTCCTCGGACTCGACGGCGCGGCGCTCGGCCGGCGTCGCCGGGAGCTTTAACAACGTCACGCCGACGGGCGGGGGCTTGCGCCCGCCGGACTCCTGAGCCGCGTTTGCGAAATCCTCCGCGGTGAGAGGAAAGTCCTCTCTCAGCCGGCGGTCTGGCCCGCCGAGGAAGAGGACGTGTTCTGAGGTAAGGTAGCCGGGCTTGGACACACGCATCTCATAGGTGGGGGTCATTTGCCACAGCCTGAAGCTTGTGTCCGCGAGTCCGTCCTTATTAGTCTTGATGCCTTGAGTAGTCCCGCTCAGGGCGATCTCGGCGTCTGCCACCGGCTTCCCCGACGAGTCCTTAACCTCGACGAAGAGGTAGGTCAGCGGCGGCACCTGTTGGGCGTGGGCCGCGCCGTGAGACAGGAGCAGCAGGCAGAGGGCAGACCCGCCGAGGACGAGAACGCGTTTGACGAATGTCATGACCATCCTCCCGTCAAACTTTTTGAGACTCTTCGCGAAAGGTGAGGCCGCCCGCCTCGCCGCGCTGCGGCGCTTGGTCTGCGCAGGGATGCTCTGCGGCGTCGCGCTCACCTGGAATCTGTGGTTCCCATCGGCGCGCTCCTTCCCGCGCGCGCCGCTCCTCGACGCCTGTCCGCGTGAAGTCGTTCCGCCGCTCGAATACGTCCTCGGCGCCATGCTCGTGACGGCACTCGCCGTCTCGCTGTTCGCGAAGCGCCCGGCAAAGTATCTGGTCGCGGCCATCGCTTCGCTCGGTCTCCTCGCCCTGTCCGACCAGACGCGCTGGCAGCCGTGGGTCTATCAATACTTCATCGTTCTGGTCGTCCTCGCCCTGGATGCGCGGCGCGGCGGCGACGGGCGGTCGGGCATCGACAGTCTCGACGCCCTGCGGTTAATCGTCGCCTCGCTCTACTTCTGGGGCGGGGCGCAGAAACTCAACTACTCTTTCGGGCACGAGGTTCTGCCGCAACTGTTGGCCCCCGCGCTGGGGCGCTTGACGCTCGAAGGGGCGCAGCTGTCGGCGCTGGGAGTTGCCGTGGCCGCAGCCGAGATGTTCGTCGGCTGCGGCCTCCTCTTCAGGAGGACGCGACGGCTTTGCATCGGGTGCGCTCTAGCGATGCACGGTCTGATACTGGGGTTGCTCATTGCGCAGGGGCGCAACAGCGCCGTCTGGGCCTGGAACGTCGCCCTCGCGTTGACGGTCGTCATCCTTTTCCGGCGCGGCGACACGCCGGCCGCGCCGGTCTCTGACCGCTGGCGGGCGGGGGGCACGTCCGGCCGTGCGGTGATGATGCTGGCCGCCCTCTACGCGGTGCTGCCGACACTCTCCTTCTTCGGGTGGTGGGACATGTACCTTTCGGGCGCTTTGTATTCGGGCAACACGGCGGTGGCCGTGGTGCGGGTCGGCGCGCGAGAGAGCGAGAGGCTGCCCGCGTCCGCGCGGCGGCAGTTATTCACGACGGCGAGCGGCGAGCGGGTGCTGCCGCTGTTCGAGTGGTCGATGGCCGAGCTGAACGTGCCGCCTTACCCCGAGCCGCGTGTCTTCAGGCAGGTCGCGCGGGAAGTCTGTCGGTTGACGGGCGACGAGGGCGGGGCGGAGTTGATTGTGAGGGGGAGGCCCGACGTCCTCGACGGCCGCTACGTCGTCAGCAGGGCCGACTGTCGACAGCTCGGCGAATGAGTTTCAACGTTTTCGGTAGAGGCCGGCGCGGCGGTATGACTCGTCGAGCAGTTCGACGGGGTGGACGACGCGCAGTTTCATCCCCGCGAGGCGCGCGCCCGCGGCGAGCTGCATGTGGCAGCCGGGGTTGCCCGTGGCGAGCACCCCGGCGCCGGTCTCGCCGACGTGTTTGAGCTTCTCCGCGAGCACGCGCGAAGACATCTCCGTCTCGAGCAGGTTGTAGACACCCGCGCCGCCGCAGCACACGTCCGCGCCTTCAAGCGGGACTAGCTCCAAACCCGCGACGCGACCGAGCACGCGCAAAGGCTCTGCCTGCGCCTTCTGCCCGTGGAGCAGGTGGCACGAGGCGTCGTACGTCGCCTTCACTTCGCCCGCGCCCGGCCCGGCGCTTCTCACCCCGGTCGCCTCCAACTGCTGGCTCACGTCGCGCACGCGCGAGCTGAAGTCGCGCGCGCGTGCGGCGTACTCCTCTTCGCCCGCGAGCAGGTGCGCGTAAGAGACGAGCATCGCGCCGCAGCCGCCCGCGTTGGTGACGACGGGGGCGCGGCCTTCCGTCTCGAACGCTTCGACGTTGCGGCGCGCGAGCTTGCGCGCGCCTTCGAGGTCGCCCGCGTGCGCGTGCAGAGCGCCGCAACAGACCTGCCCCCCCGGACTCTTCACCCCGCACCCGTTCGCCTCAAGCACGCGCGCCGTCGCGCGGTTCACGCGCGCGAACAGCCCCTCCGTCACACACCCTTCGAAGAGCAGCGCGACCTCAGCTTCGACAGAAGTCGCCGCGGTCTCCTCACGCGCCCCTTCACCGTTCGAAGCGCGTGAGCCTTCGAGCAGCGCGAGCGAGAGTTCGACGCGCGCGGGCAGGAGACGCGACAGTTTGGTCGAGAGCAGGAGGTTCGGGAGGCGCGAGTCTCTCAGCAGGCGCGCGAGCGCGAAGGCCGCGCGCAGACGCGCGGGGTGCGACCAGACGTGGCGCAGGGCGAAACGCAGCGCGCGCGAAGTCCAACCCGCCTTCCTCCCGCCCGCGGCCACGTCCGCACGCGCGGCTTCGAGCAGATGCCCGTACTCGACGCCGGCCGGGCACGCGCCCTCGCACGCGCGGCAACCCAGACAGCGGTCGATGTGGCGCGTGAAGGTCTCGGACGCGAGCGCGAGCCGTCCCTCGCCGACCGCGCGCATCAGGTAGATGCGCCCGCGCGGCCCGTCGTTCTCGTCGCCCGTCTGCACGTACGTCGGGCACGCCTCGAGGCACAGGCCGCAGTGCACGCACGCCAGCAGCCGCGACGCCTCCGCCGCGAGCGCGCCGGTCAACTGTGTCGGCCGTTCAGGCATAGATCAATTTGAAATTTAAAATTTGAAATCAAACCTCTGCGCAAAGGTGTGTAACGGGTCGAGCTGTTCCTTGACGCGCTTCATCAGGAGTGTGTTCGACTCCGAAAGCCCCCACGCGCCGAGTTCGCGTTTGAGTTCGTCGGGCGCGCGCTCGACGACGAGTGAGCGTGCGGCCCGGCGCATCTCGCGTAAGTTCGTAAGAGCCTGTTCGACATCGCGCGCGTCGTCGAAGACGCGCAGGCGGCCGTCGCCCGCGCCCGCGTGCCAGGTCAGCGCGCGGCCGTAGTTTCCGAGCCGTGCCAACAGCGCGCCGAGCGCGGAAGGAAGGACGGAGGCGCGCCATTCGAGCGGCACGTCCCCACGCGACTGCGTTGATGAAAGTCGCGCCCACAGAGCTTCATCTTCTTCGACACGTTCGGTCGCGCGCTCCTTCAAGACGCCTTCCACCAGCTCGGCCGCGCGCGCGAGTTGATAATCCACGGCGCCCTCCGTCCCCGCGAAGCGCGCGAGCATGACAAAGTCGTTGTCATCAATCACGCCTAACTCTTCGGCCAGCGGCGGCGAAAGAATCTCGACGGCGACGGGCAGCAGTTGAGAGCCTGCGAGCGCGCGTGCCGCTTCGAAGAGCGCGCGCGGGTCACGCGTGCGCGCGACGAGCGTCGCCTCACGCCGGGGGCGGGGGCGCAGACGGAAGGTGACTTCGAGGATGACGCCGAGCGTGCCGTGGCTGCCCGTGAAGAGCTTGCAGAGGTCGTAGCCGGCGACGTTCTTGACGACGCGCCCGCCGGCCTTTATCAAACGCCCGCCCGCGAGCGCCACGCGCATCCCGAGCACGTGCGAACGCGGCGCGCCGTAACCGAATCCTTGCGCCCCGACCGTGCCCGCCGCCAACACGCCGCCGAGCGTCGCCACGTCAGCGCCCGGCGGGTCGAGCGGGAGCCACTGGCCCGCGCGCCCGACCGCCCGATTAAAGTCCGCGAGAGTCATCCCTGCCTCGGCAGTCGCCACGAGGTCTGCGGGCTCGTGCTCGACGAGTCGAGCCATGCGCGTCGTCTTCAGGATGACGTTCGAGGGCTCTTGCGCCTCGCCCGCGTCGAGCCACGCGCACGCACCCGCGGGCGTGACCGTCCAACGTTCGCCCTCCGCGAGGCGCAGGACTTCGCAGACCTCTTCGAACGTCGCCGGCTCGGCGACGAGCGCGCTCGTGTCGCCGCCCGTCGTCACGGCCCCGACGTGCTCTCTGCCGACGACTCCCGCGAGCGCGGACGCAGGGTCGAGCGGCCCGCGGGCCGTTCCAGTCAAGACGTTCGAAGAAGCTGCGTTAACTTCTACCTTGAGCTGCGCAGGCTTGCCGTTGGAGCCATTCTCTTCGACCGTCCCGCGCGCGGCGCTCTTAACTTCCGCGACGGCACGGGCCTCGCCGCAGCCCTTGAGCACGGGGATGATCTTGCCCGGGTTGCAGAGACCTGCGGGGTCGAAGGCGGCGCGCACCTTCAGCATCGCGCGCATGTCCTCTTCCGAGAAGACGAGCGGCAGGTAGTCGCTCTTGTCCAGACCCACCCCGTGCTCGCCCGTGATGGTGCCGCCGGCGCGCACGCACGTCTCCATGATCTCGCGGCCCGCCTCGTGGACGCGCTCGACCTGCGCGGCGTCGCGCGAGTCGAAGCAGACGAGCGGGTGCAGGTTGCCGTCGCCCGCGTGGAAGACGTTCGCGACGCGCAAGCCGTAACGCGCGCCGATGCGGTACGTCGCCGCGAGCACTTCGGGCAGGCGCGAGCGCGGGACGACCGCGTCCTGTATGAGTATGTCGGGCGTGATGCGCCCCATCGCGCCGAAGGCCCCTTTGCGCGCGGCCCACAGACGCTTGCGCTCCTGCTCGTCCGCGGCGAGCTTCACGCTACGCGCGCCGTGCCGCGTGCAGATGGAGCGGACGCGCTCGACCTCCTCGTCCATCCCCGCTTCCAGGCCGTCGAGCTCGACTAACAGCGCGGCCTCCGCGTCCGTCGGCATCCCCGCGGCGAAGACGCTCGCCTCGACGGCGCGGATGGTCGCGCCGTCAACCATCTCAAGCCCGGCAGGGGTAAGCCCTTCGGCGATGATGGCCGAGACGGCGCGGCTCGCGTCGTCCAGTCTCAGGAAGTCCGCGAGCAGAGTCCTGACCGAAGGCGGGACGGGAGTCAGGCGCACGGTCACCTCCGTCACGACGCCGAACGTGCCCTCGCTCCCGACGAAGAGGCCGAGCAGGTCGTAGCCCGGCGACTCCGCGCCCGCGCCGCCGAGGTCGACGACGCGCCCTTCGGGCAGGACGACGCGCGCGCCGACGACGTGGTCGGTCGTCGTGCCGTACTTCAGACAGTGTATGCCGCCCGCGTTCTCGCCGACGTTGCCGCCGACGGTGCAGCTCCCCTGGCTCGAAGGGTCGGGCACGTAGTAGAGGCCGTGGCGCGCGACCGCCCTTGAGACGTGCGCGTTGACGACGCCCGCCTCGACCACGGCCAGGCGATTCTCAACGTCGACCTTCAGCACGCGCCGCATCCGCGCGAGTTCGATGCAGACGCCGCCGCCCACCGCCAGCGCACCGCCCGACAGCCCCGTCCCCGCGCCGCGCGGCACCAGCGGCACGCGCTCCCGCGCGAGCAGCCTCAACACCTCCGCCGCCTCTTCCGTCGAAGTCGGGAAGACGACCGCCCGCGGCCTGTGCCTGTAGTGCGTCAGCCCGTCGCACTCGTAGACGAGCAACTCCTCCGGCTCCGAGACGACCTGCCCCGGCCCCAGCGTCGCGCGCAGCTTTTCGACGAGCGTGTCCAAGTGAGTCTTACAAGTTTGCTTCGGAAAATTCTTGCCGGAAGGCGACGGCGCAATGATACACTACGCGTCCGTCGTCAGAGTAACACTGCGCGCCCGGCCGTCTCCAAAAGACATAGGAATGAACCCTTGATGAGAGCATCTGTTGCCTCAGTCCTTGTCGCCTGTCTCATGTCAGCCTTCTTCAAACCTCCGGCGGCCGAAGCGCAGAAGTTCGAGGCCGACCTCGTCGTCGTCAACGCGCGCGTGCGCACGTTGGACGCGGCGCGGCCGACGGCCGAGGCCGTGGCCGTCTACGGCAGACGCGTCGCGGCCGTGGGCACGAACGCGGAGGTGCGCGCGCTGGCGGGGCCGAAGACGCGCGTGATAGACGCGAAGGGCGCGCTCGTGCTGCCGGGCTTCAACGACGCGCACGTGCACTTCCTGTCCGGCGGTTTTCAACTTTCGAGCGTCGACCTGCGCGACGCCTCGACGCCGCAGGAGTTCGCCGAGCGCATCCGCCGCTTCTCCGAAAAGCTCCCGAAGGGGCGTTGGATTACGGGCGGCGACTGGGATCACGAGAGTTGGCCCAACGTTAACGGGGCCGCGCCCCTGCCGACCAAGGAGTTGATTGACGCGTTCACGCCCGACCGCGCGGTCTTCGTCAACCGTCTGGACGGGCACATGGCGCTCGCCAACAGCTACGCGCTCAAGCTCGCGGGCGTCACGCGCGAGACGCAGTCGCCCGCGGGCGGCGAGATCGTCCGCGACCCCTCGACGGGCGAGCCGACCGGCGTCCTGAAAGACGCCGCGATGAGCTTCGTCTGGAAGGTAGTGCCCGAGTCCAGCTTCGAGGAGAAGCTCGACGCCGCGCGCGCCGCGACCGCGCACGCCGCCGCGCACGGCGTGACCAGCGTGCAGGACATGTCGGCGGGCGACGACGTGGGCGTCTACCAAACGCTGCTCGACCGCGGCGAGCTGAAGACGCGCGTCTACGCCGTCTCGCCCCTGCCCGACTGGCAGAGGCTCTCGCGCGTGGGCGTCCGCCGCGCCTTCGGGAGCGAGATGCTGCGCATCGGCGGGCTCAAAGGCTTCGCCGACGGGAGCCTCGGCTCGACCACCGCGCTCTTCTTCGAGCCCTACCTGGACGCGCCGAACACGAGCGGCCTCGGCGACGGCTTCGCCGAGGGCGAGATGCAGAAGTTCGTCGAGGGCGCAGACCGCGCCGGCCTCCAGGTTCTTATCCACGCCATCGGCGACAGGGCCAACGACGGGATTCTGACCATCTACGAGCGCGTCGAGAAGCAGAACGGCGAGCGCGACCGGCGCTTCCGCATCGAGCACGCGCAGCACCTGCGCCCGCGGGACATCCAGCGCTTCGCGCGCGACCATGTGATCGCCTCGATGCAGCCCTACCACTGCATCGACGACGGCCGCTGGGCCGAGAAGCGCATCGGCCGCGAGCGCGCGAAGGGGACATACGCCTTCCGCTCTCTGCTCGACGCGGGCGCGGTGCTCGCCTTCGGCTCCGACTGGACGGTCGCGCCGCTCGACCCCGTCTTAGGGATCTACGCCGCGGCCACGCGCCGCACGCTCGACGGCAAGCACCCGCAGGGCTGGGTGCCCGAGCAGAAGATCACGGTCGAGGAGGCCGTGCGCGCCTACACCGTCGGCTCTGCCTACGCCGAGTTCGCTGAGCAGAGTAAAGGCACCATCACTACGGGTAAACTCGCCGACCTCGTCATCCTCGACCGAGACATCTTCCAGATAGACCCCGCCGAGATTGAGAAGGTCAGGGTGACGTTGACGATCATGGACGGCCGCGTCGTCTACGAGAAGAAAGATTGAACCACAGAGACACAGAGGCACAGCTTGTTGGGAGTTGAAGGCAAAGCTGTGCCTCCGTGTCTCTGTGGTTCAATCCATGTTGCGGAGGTTGAGCGTTGGAGTTTGCTGTCGTCGATGGCTTGAGGACAATCAAGTTCGACCTCGTGTTCTCGCTGGCGCTGGCGGCGCTGGCGTTGTTCGTGGGGTATTTCGTGCAGCGGCGGGTGCCTTTGCTGTCGCGCGCGAACGTGCCGGCGGCGGCCGTGGGCGGGCTGCTGTTCGCGGGGCTGGTCTTCGGCCTGCGCGCGTGGGGCGTGGCGGGCGTGTCGCTGAACACCAGCTTGCGCGCGCCTCTGCAGACCGTCTTCTTCACGACCATCGGCCTGGGCGCGACCTTCGGGCTGCTGCGCGCGGGCGGCTGGCGGATGGGCTTCTTCTGGCTTTTGGCGACTTTGACGGCCGTCGTGCAGAACGCGGTCGGGATGGGGCTGGCGGTTCTGTTGGGCGCGCCGGCGCTGCTCGGCGTCATCTGCGGCTCGCTGACGCTGACGGGCGGGCCGGCGACGGGGCAGGCCTGGGAGGCGAGGTTCGCGGAGCTGGGCGTCGCGGGCGCGGGCTCGCTCATCATCGCGTCGGCCCTCTTCGGCATCTTCGTCTCAAGCCTCGTCGCGAACCCCGTGGCGACGGCGCTGATCCGGCGACTGCGGCTCGCGCCGGCGCGCGAGCGGGGCGAGACGCTCTTCGAGGAGGAGGAGTTCTGGGCGCTGAGCCCGACGGTCGCGCCGGACGACGACGGCAAGGAGCGCGAGCGCGAGCCCGCGGAGGGCGAGAGGGCGGTGGAGGCCGGACTGCTGCTCCATAACCTGCTGCTGGTTCTGCTCGTGATGGGTGTCGGCGCGGTGCTGAGCCTGCTGTTGAAGAGTCCGAGCTTCACCCTGCCCGACTACATCGGCGCGATGTTGGTGGCGGCCGTGGTGCGCAACGTGGACGACCGGGCGGGGTGGTTTCGCATCGACGGGCGTGCGGTCGCGTTAATCGCGGGCGTGTCGCTGGCGCTCTTCCTCGTGCTCGCGCTGATGAGTCTGGAACTTTGGAAGATCGCGGGGCTGGCGCTGCCGATGCTCGTCATCCTGTGCGTGCAGGTCTTGGTGACGGTGGCGTACGCGCTGCTCGTCACGTTCACTTTGTCGGGGCGCGACTACGAGGCGGCGGTGACGGCGAGCGGGCACATCGGGTTCGGCCTCGGCATCACGGCCAACGCGGTCGCCAACATGGAGGCGCTCGTCGAGCGCTTCGCGCCCGCGCCGCGCAGCTTCCTCGTCGTCCCCGTCGTCGGCGCGTTCTTCATAGACTTCTCGAACGCGGTCGTCATCGGCCTCTTCGTCAACCTCTACACGTACTGGAAATAGGAACCGGGAACGATGAACGCTGAACTGAAAGGCAAGTGGCTCTTCGTCGCGTGCCTGTTGGGCACGCTGGCGGTCTCTCCGCTGGCGCAGGATAAGACTAAGCCGGTCGAGCCGGCCGCGTCGGCGCGTCTGCAGAAGGTCGTGGACGGGGCGGCGCGCGCGGCGCTCGACAAGTTCAAGGAGAAGGGACTCGCGGAGAAGAATTTTGCCGTCACGCTGATCGACCTGACCGACCCGGCGCGGCCCGAGCGCGCGAGCTTCCGCGGCGCGGAGCCGATCTACCCGGCGAGTGTCGTCAAGCTCTTCTACCTCGCCGCGGCGCACCGCTGGATGGAGGACGGGCGTTTGAAGGAGTCGGAGGAGTTGGCGCGCGCGATGCGCGACATGATCGTCGAGTCTTCGAACGACGCGACGCACATGGTGCTCGACTCTCTGACGGGCGTGACGAGCGGGCCGGAGCTTTCGCCCGCGGAGCTGAAGAAGTGGGGCGAGAAGCGGAACGTCGTCAACCGCTACTACGCCTCGCTCGGCTACACGGTCGGCCCCGCGGGCATCAACGTCAACCAGAAGCCCTGGTGCGAGGGGCCGTACGGGCGCGAGCGTCAGTTCCTCGGGCCGAAGTTCGAGAACCGCAACAAGCTGACGACCGACGCCACGGCGCGCCTGTTGTATGAGATAGTGACGGGCCGCGCCGTCAGCCCCGAGCGCAGCCGCAGGATGCTCGACCTTCTGAAGCGCGACTTCGCGGGCACGTCCGAAGACCCGGACGACCAGGCGCACGGCTTCACCGGCATCGCGTTGGAGGCGGGCACGCGCCTCTGGTCGAAGGCCGGCTGGACGAGCACCGCCCGCCACGACGCCGCCTACCTGGAACTGCCCGACGGCCGCCGCCTCGTCCTCGTCACCTTCACCACAGACTTCGCCAAAGAGCGCGACATCATCCCGACGGTTGCGCGGGAAGTGATTAAGGGAGTGATAAGTGATAAGTGATGAGTGATAAGAGAAGGCACGCGGCTCTTTCTTATCACTCATCACTTATCACTTATCACGAACTCAGGGTTTCTGCGCGAGCACCAGCGATTTCGTCCAGCCGATTGGCTCGAAGGGGTCGAAGTGGTGGTGGTCGAGGACGCGGAAGTAGCGGCGCGTCTCCGCTTCGACCTCAAGGGGCGGGTGCGCCTTGAAGCGGAACATGACTTCGAGCAGGAGCGTCAGCGGCGAAGGGCGGACGGGGACGAAGAGGAGGTGGCCGCCGGGCGCGAGCACGCGCGCCAGCTCCCCGAGGCCCTCGCGCAAGGGGAGGTATTCGAGCACGCCGCTCGTCAGCACAAAGTCGAAAGTCTCGTCGGCGAAGGGGAGCGCGAGCGCGTTCGACTGCGCGAAGGAGACGCGGCGCCGCGTCCCGCGCGCGAGCTTCTGCGCCGCCTTGCGCGCCGTCTGGAGCGAGCGCAGGGAGAGGTCGATGGAGGCCACGTTCGCCGCGCGCTCGTGCACGCGGAGGAAGGCCAGCGTGAGCAGGCCCGTCCCGCAGCCCGCGTCGAGCACGCGCGCCCCCGGCGGCAGGGGTAGGGGGTTCTCGCGCAGGTAGCGCTCGACCGAGCGGCCGTACCCGTTGACCCGAAACATCAGGTCGTAGAGGTTCGTGAAGCGGTCGTAGATCGAGACGGGGTCGTCGGGCAGCCTTGTGATAGCCTCGCGCAAGCTCATGCTCCTCCTATTGGCCTCGGTCTCGATGTCTCGGGACTGCGCACCTACAAAGTATCGCGGGGACGGGTGCGCAAAAGTTAACACAAGTGTCCGCTTTTTCTAAGCGGATGTGCGCCCCGGTTTCGACTGACGGAGGCGCAGGTGTTACCATGTCGGCATCGGAGGGCGGCCCGGCCCGCCCCTCAGAACAATTCCCGGACGGAAGCCACCGAATGAGTCGCAACCCCAACAACGTCCCCGCGAAGTCGAAAAGTCCGCTCCCATTCGTCATCATCGGCGTCGTGCTCGTCGGCGTCATCGCCGCCGTCGTGCTCCTGTCGCGCCAGTCGGCCGGCGACAACAGCGGCAACGTCTCGCAGAGTGTCAACAGCCAGGCGCCGACGCAGAGGCCGCAGTCGATTCAGCCCGGCGCGTCCAACCCGTACACGCGCGGCCCGTCCACGGCGCGCGTCACGGTCGAAGAGTTCAGCGACTTCCAGTGCCCCGCCTGCGGCGTGCTGGAGCCGGGCCTGCGCCGCGTGATCAAGGACTACCAGGACCGCGTCCAGTTCGTCTTCCGCAACTTCCCGCTCCAGATGCACAAGTACGCTTTCCTCGCGGCGCGCGCCGCCGAGGCCGCCGGGCAGCAGGGCAAGTTCTGGGAGATGCACGACATCATCTACGACAACCAGAAGGAGTGGAGCGAGTCGATGGAGCCGCGCGTGCAGTTCGACTCCTACGCGACGCGGCTCGGGCTCGACGTGCAGCGCTTCAAGGCCGACATGGAGCGGCAGGACTTGGCCGACCGCATCAAGAGCGACCTGCTGCGCGGCAACTCGCTCGGCGTGAAGGGCACGCCGACCGTCTACCTCAACGGGCGCGAGCTGGTGCCCGGCAAGCTCGTCACCGAGGAAGACCTGCGCCACGAGATCGAGGCGGCACTCGGCCAGGCGAAGTAAAGAATGAGCACCGAGGCGATTCAAGACGGCGCGCGCGGCCGCGGTTGGGACTGGGCGGTCGCGCTCGTCGCGCTCGTCGGGCTGGCCGACGCGACCTACCTGACGGTCGAGCACCTGACGGGCCAGAGCGTCCGCTGCATGGTCGTCTCCGGCTGCGACGAGGTCTTGCAGAGCAGCTACGCGACGGTCGCGGCCGGCGTGCCCGTCGCGGCCGTCGGCGCCCTCGCGTACTTCGCGGTCTTCTCGCTGGCGACGCTCGCCGCCTACGGCTACGGCGGCGCGCGCAAGCTGCTCACGCCCCTCGTCGCCGTCATGTTTCTCGCGACGCTCTGGTTCCTCTACCTGCAGGCCTTCGTCATCCGCGCCTTCTGCACCTACTGCCTCATCTCGGCGGCCGTCACCACCACGCTCACACTCCTCGTCCTCGCGCGCAGATTCCTGAGCACAGGCCGGCGCCTGGCTTAGCGGCGCAAGAAGTTCCGCCTCTCCCCGTTCTCCCCGTGTGGAAGTCTGACCGGAGGAGGGAAGCTCTATGTTCAAGGCGCGTGCGTTGGCGTTGGTCGGTTCTTTCCTGCTGCTCGCGGGGGCCGTGCCGGCCGCGGCGCAGGAGGGTCGTGGGGCGCGGCCTTTGTACGCCCCGTTCGGCGTGGACGTCCTGGTCGGGGGCGCTCCGCTCGAAGCCATCTACGGGCGCGGGCGGCGCTACGTCGAGGCGCGCGAGGGGGAGGAGTACGAGCTGCTTCTGCGCAACCCCCTGCCCGTGCGCGTGGCCGTCGCGCTCTCGGTGGACGGCCTCAACACCATCGACGCCCGGCGCACGTCCGCGTGGGAGTCGAGCAAGTGGGTCATCGAGCCTTACGGCACCATCCGCGTCTCCGGCTGGCAGATGAGTTCGAGCCGCGCGCGCCGCTTCTACTTCACGACCGAGCGCGACTCCTACGCGGCCAGGCTGGGCCGCGCCTCAGACCTCGGCGTCATCACCGCCGTCTTCTTCCGCGAGAGCACCCCGCGCCCCTACCCCGTCACGCCGCGCCCGTACGAGGACGACGAGACCACCCGGACGCGCGACCGCTCCGAAGCGCCGAAGGATAACGAGATGCGCGGTGAGGGCGGCGCGCGTAGCTCGAAGAGCGCGGGCGCGACCGCGGCCAGGCCGCGCTACGACGACGACGGTTACGCCGCCACGGGCATCGGCCGCTCGGTCGGGAACGACGTCACCTGGATACAGATGTCGCTCGACCGAAGCCCCGCGGCCGAGTTGACCGTGCGCTACGAGTACCGCGACGCGCTAGTGCGTCTGGGCCTTCTGCCGCGGCCGTGGCGCGACGACGACGCGCTCCGCAGGCGCGAGCGTGCGCGCGGCTTCGAGGAGCCGCGCTACAGCCCCGAGCCTCCGCCGCGATACTGACGTGGATGAAAAGTTCGGGAACGTCGCGGGGCGGCGGGTGTCTAAGCTGACAGACCCGCCGACGCAGGAGGTCAGATGCCTACTTACACGAACCCGCTCGAAGGCCTGAGAGTCGCCGCGCCGTGCAAGGCCGACTGGGAGAAGATGGTCGGGGACGAGCGCGCGCGCTACTGCAACCAGTGCAGCCTGCACGTCTACAACCTCTCCGGGATGACGCGGCGCGAGGCCGAGGCGCTCATCACAAGCACCGAGGGCCGCCTCTGCGTGCGCTACTACCGCCGCGCGGACGGCACCGTCCTGACGCGCAACTGCCCCGTCGGCCTGAGCGCGCTCAAGCGCCGCGCCGCCCGCGCCGCGACCGCGACGTTGACGGCCGTGCTCGGCTTCTTCACCGGGCTCGGGCTCAACTTCGGCGTCGAGCGCGCGGTGTCGCCGGAGATGATGGAGGAGTCGGCCGTGCCCGCGCCTTTCATCCCTGAAGTAGATGCGTCCGGCAGGTACGCGGCGCCGACAGACGAGCCGCGCGAAATGCACGTCATGGGCATGAGGGTGATCGACCGCAGCGTGCCCGACGGCCACCGCTAGCGTCAGCGCCGCGACTTGAGGTCTTCGGTGTAGAGGATTTTGTAGGCGCGGTAGTTGGACATGACGCGGTTGACGTAGTCCTTCGACTCGTTGAAGCCGACCTCAGAGGTGAAGATGCCCGGGTCATTGTGCCCCGCGCGGACGACCCAGCGCGCGACGTTGTCCTCGCCGCCGTTGTACGAAGCGGCCACCGCCTCGGGCAGGTTCGGAAACATCCTGAACAGCTCGCCGAGGTAGGCCGTGCCCAGAAGGATGTTAACGTCGGGCTTGAAGAGGTCGTCCTCGGAAAGGTTCTGCAGGTTGACCGAGGGCGCATACTTCGCCGCCTGGTCGGGCGTCATCTGCAGAAGTCCGCGCGCGCCCGCGCCCGACTTCGCGCGCGGGCGGTAGCCGCTCTCCTGCCGCATGATCGAGAGCACGAAGCGCGGGTCTATCTTCTGCTGCTTCGAAGCGCGCACGAGCACGTCGGCGAAAGGGGCGGGGAAGTCGCTCGCCGCGCGCTTCACGTCCGACGCCACGCGCGCCTCGCGCGCCGCCGCCGCCGCCTTCGCCTCACTCCCCAACTTCTGCAAACGCGCGTTCGCCATCCAGCCGTAGTAGGAGCCGGCCGAGTCGGCAATCCCCGTGTAAGCCTTGACCGCCTCGTCCTTGCGCCCCGACATCTCCAGGCTGTAGGCGCGCAGGTACGCGACCTCCGAGGGCGTCGTGTTCGAAGCCTTCGGCAGAGTCATCCGGCTCAGCTCGTCGCTCGTTTGCAGGGCCGCGCCCCAGTCCTTGAGCGCGACAGCCATGCGCAGCCGCGCGAAGAGTGCGGCCACGTCGGTCGCCGTCCCCTTGAAGCGCGCGCGCGTGCGGTCTATCCACGGCAAAGCGTCGCCGGGTCTGCCCGCCTCGCGCAGCGAGTCGATGATGTTGAGGTACGCGTTCTCGATGCGCTCGCCGTTGGGGAAGCGCTGGACGTATTCGGCGTAGCGCGCGGCGGCGTCGCCGGGGCGGTTCAGGCGCAGCAGGGTCGCGGCGACGTAGTAGAAGCCGTCGCGCCCTCCGACCGTCGTCGGGTATTTATCGCCGAGCTGCTGGAAGACCGGCAGCGCCTCCTCGTAGCGCCGCTCCTGAAAGAGCGTGCGGCCGATGCCGAAGTGCGCGGCCGGGACGTTGCCGTCCGTGGGGTAGCGCTCGATGAGCGCGCGCCAGTGTGTGCGCGCCTCCTCGAAGGCGCGGTTGGCCTGGTAGATGGCCGCGCGCCGCATGTGCTCGGCGGGCGTGAGCTGCGGGACGCCGGAGCCGCCCGCGCGCGCCTCCTCGTCGGCGCGGCGGACGGTGTTGAGCGCGTCCTCGGTCTGGTCTTCGGGCGCGAGCGCGACCGGCTCGGCCTCGGAGAGCAGCGGCGCGTCGGGCGAGCCGAACGCCGGGTTGTTGGCGTTGCCGGCCGAAGGCGCGACGCGCGCGCATGACAGTGCGAAAAGCAACGAGACCATGCAGTGAATGAAGAATGCCATTCTTAACCCTTGACGTTGAGTGTACCGCAAGTAAGGATTAACCACAGGGACACAGAGACACAGCTTGTTGCCTTTAGCTGTGCCCAAGCTGTGTCTCTGTGTCCCTGTGGTTAATTTCTTTTTCCTCACTCGTCTTCGATGATCTCATAGGTCGTCACGATCTCGACGCCGGGCCTGAGCGTCGCCGCGACGCTGCAATACTTCGTCTCGGACAGCTCGACGGCCTGCGCCACGGCCCTCTCCGAGAGGCCCTTCCCCGTCACGAAGTGTCTCACCTCCATGCGCGTGTAGGCGCGCGGGTGCTCTTCGCGGCGCGTGCCGCTCACCTCGACGCGGTACGCTGTCACGCGCTCGCGCTTCTTCTTCAAAATCGAGACCACGTCCACCGCGGTGCAGCCGCCGAGCGCGACGAGCAGCAGCTCCATCGGCGTCGCCGCGCTGCCGCGTTCGTGGTTCGTCTCGATGACCTGCGCGTGGCCGCTCGGCGAAATCCCTATGAAGAGTTCGTCGCCCGCGGAGTGGATGACCGCCTTCGGCGCGCCGTTGTCCATGACGTTTGAGAACCCCCTTCGCAGCAAGGATAACACGGCGTACGCGGTTGTATGTTACCCGAACATCCGTGTCGGGTTCAGTACATAAAGTCTTCAAAATGTCGCCTTATTATGGTTGAGACGACAGGGCCGCTTAAGGGCACGGTGGTTGCTTAGCCCAAGAAGAGGTGAATCCTTGCTCGAAGCGTATGACTCTCGGTTATCGCAAACGCTTCTCCCCGAACATCTGTGGAGCAGGGGGCCGCGTCGTCTTTAAGACAGGCACGCGGGTCTCGCCGGACATCCTGAACGAGGAATTGTGAAGCAACATTTGGAGGGAAGAGCGATGAACATAATCAGACAGACCATCTCCGTGGCGCTCGCCGTCGCCATGCTCAGCCTCGGGCTGGCCTCCGCGGCGCAGGCGCAGCGCCCGTACCGCATGAGTGACCGGCAGGTCGAGAACGCCCTGCGCCGCGTCGAGACGGACGCCGACCGCTTCCGTTCGAGCTTCTCGGCGGCGCTCGACCGCAGCCGCTGGAACGGGACGAGCACCGAAGACCAGCTCAACGGCTACGTGCAGAACTTCGAGACGGCGACCGACACTCTGCGGTCGCGCTTCAACTCGCGCAACGCGGTCGCGGCCGACGTCGAGAACGTGCTGCGGCAGGCCGCGTTCCTGAACGACTTCATGATGCGCAACCGGCTCGACGCGCAGGCCATGAACGACTGGACGACCTTGCGCGCAGACCTGGACGCGCTGGCCCGCGCCTACAACGTGACGTGGGACTGGACGCGCCAGACGGGCTACAACAACAACAACGGCTACGGCAACGACCGCTACGGTAACAACGGCGGCTACGGCAACCAGACGGGCGCCGCCTACCGCATCAGCGACCGCCAGCTCGACGCCATCATCCGCCGCGTCGAGAACGGCGCTGACCGCTTCCGCGCCGACATCGGCAACGCCCTCGACCGCAGCACCTACAACGGCACGCGCGCCGAGGACAACATCAACCAGTTCATGCGCGACTTCGAGAACGCGACCGACGCGCTCCGCTCGCGCTTCACCGCCCGGACTTCCGTGGCCGGCGACGTGGAGAACGTCCTGCGCCAGGCCACCTACATCGACGACTTCATGACGCGCAACACGCTCTCGGCGCGGGCCGAGAACGACTGGGTGACGCTGAAGGGCGACCTGAACCAACTCGCCTCCGCTTACAGCGTGGCCTGGAACTGGGACGTGCGCTCGATGCCCGGTTACGGCAACACGACGGCCGACACGAACGTCTTCGGTAACGACCGCGGCGCCCGCGCCGCGAACCGCCTGACCGGCACCTTCCGCCTCGACACGACGCAGAGCGACAACGCGAACACGGTGGCCGAGAACGCCGTCCGCAACCTGCCCTACGCCGAGCGCGACCGCGTGCGCACACAGCTCATGCGCAGACTCGAAGCGCCCGAGATGCTCGCCATCCAGCGCGACGGCAACAACGTGACCATCGCCAGCTCGCGCGCGCCGCAGACGACCTTCACGGCCAACGCCGCCGAGTCGCGCGAGCAGCTGCCGAACGGCTCCTACTCGCGCGTCGTCTCGACGATCCAGGGCGACCGCCTCGTCGTCAGCTCGACGGGCAACCGCGAGACCGACTTCACCGTCACCTTCGACCCGATTGAGGGCGGGCGCCGCCTGCGCGTCACGCGCCAGATCTGGAACGACCGCCTGGGCGCGAACCCGCTGACGGTGGCGAACGTCTACGACCGCACGTCGGACGTGGCCGAGTGGAACGTCTACAACGGGACGGACGCGGGCAACAGCCAGTCCGGCGCCATCAATTCGGCCGCGGGCACGTTCATCATCCCCGACGGCCAGATGCTGACGGCGCGGCTCGACACAGACCTCTCGACGCGCACGTCGCGCACGGGCGACCGCTTCACGATGACCGTGACTTCGCCCGCGCAGTTCGAGGGCGCGGTGATCGAGGGGCACGTCGCGAGCGCGAGCCGCTCGGGCCGCATCACGGGCCGCTCGGACATGTCGCTCAACTTCGACACGGTCAGCTACCAGGGCCGCACCTACCAGTTCGCGGGCTTCATCGACAGCGTCCGCACGCAGGGCGGCCAGACGGTGCAGGTCGATAACGAGGGCACGGTGCGCGACGACGACAACCGCGGCAACACGACCGCGCAGCGCGCGGCCATCGGCACGGCGGTCGGCGCCATCATCGGCGCCATCGCGGGCGGCGGCAAGGGCGCGGCCATCGGCGCCATCCTCGGCGCGGGTGCCGGGGCCGGCTCCGTCTACGTCCAGGGGCAACAAGACCTCGAACTGCTGAGCGGCAGCGAGGTCTCCATCCGCGCCAGCGCGCCGAACAGGTAAAAGGGAAGTAGACAGTAGACAGTAGAAAAGAAGCGGCGCGTCCGACCTGAAGGTCGAGACGCGCCGCTTCTTTTCTACTGTCTACTGTCTGCTGTCTACTGTCTGTGTTACTATTCGACTGCCCTGAACCCTCTCTGTCTTGAAGAAAACTGGTACAACTGATGGCCGCAATCCTGATCGTTGATGACGAGGACGTCGTGCGCGACGTGCTCTACGACCTCTTCTCGGAGGATCACATGTGCCACGCCGCGGCCACGGCCGAGCAGGCGCTCGCCTACCTCGGCGAGCAGAGTTACGACGTGGTGCTGACAGACATCTCGATGCCCGGCCTGAGCGGCGTCGAACTCCTCGGCTACCTGAGGCAGGAGCGGCCCGACACGCCCGTCATCGTCATCTCCGGCATCGGCGACCGCGAGCACGCCGAAGGGCTCATGCGCCTCGGCGCCTTCGACTTCATCCTCAAACCCTTTACCCTCGAATCCGTCGAGCGGAGCGTCGCACGCGCCCTCGAACAGTCACGCGCGCGCAAGGCCGGCCGCTGAAAGCCGTAAGCCGTAAACCGTGAACCGTGACAAGACGCAAGCACTTGTCACGGTTCACGGTTTACGGCTTACGGCCTTTTATTACCTGACCGAAACCTGATCCGTCATCACCTTGACGAGCACCTTGCGCCCGTCCGTGGCGACGAGGTGCACGTCGTCCGCGTCGAAGCGCAAGGCCTCGGCGCCCGCGGCGAGCGCCTCGACCTCGAAGGTGAGCAGCACGCCCGCGCCGCTCAGGGGCGAGGACGGCGGCGCGACGCTGACGAGCAGCAGGCCTTCGGGCGTGAGCGTGTGCGTGACGCGCGCGCCCTCGGGACTTGAGAGCGTGCCGGCGCCGACCGAGCGCAGCGCGAGCACGCGCTGGTCGAGCCGGAAGCTCAAGGCGAGCAGGCCGAGCGGCGCGTCCGTCTTGAGCAGAACCTTGAGCTGCCGGCGCTCGCCGACGCGCAGAGGCTCTGGCTCGGACATCAGCCGGAGCGAGGCGGCGCTCGTCGCGGCGCGCTCCGTCAGAGGCTTCTCCGTGATGACCGAGACCGGCGCGCCGGCCGTAGCTCCAGTGTCGAGGGAAGCGTTCCTCGTGGTCGCCGCGGAGTTGTTCGAAGACGCGTCCTTGCGCGTCGCCTGCCGCTCGAAAGAGAAGAGCGAGCCGCCGGGCACGACCTTCGCGCTGCCCACCGGCTCGGTCGGCTTGTCGGCCGGCGACGAGGTGGCGGGACTGTCGGCGGGCGCGGCCATCAGCTCCTTCGGCGCGGGGATGAAGGTCGGCTCGGCGTCGGGGTCGGCCTTCGCGCCGGCGGGCGCTGTTTGAAGCGCGGCGGGCCTGACGGTCGCGGTCGCCTCGGCGGGCAGCTCGACGTTGGCGTGCGTCGGGAGCGAGCGCGCGGCGGCGAGCTGCTCCTCGCGCACGAGTTCCGTCATCATCGCTTCGAGCGAGTTCGAGGTCGGCGTCTGGAGCGTGCCCGAGGGGTGCATCTCCTCGTCCTCGGGCGTCACCGAAGAGGCGCGCATGACGTGCGGCGTGACGGCGATAACGATGTCCGTCTGCGAGTCATCGCGCCGCGGCGCGGTGAACATCTGGCCGAGTACCGGGACGAGCCCGACGAGCGGCAAGCCTTGCCGCCCGCGCGACTGCTGACTCTGCGCCACGCTCGCGATCATCATCGTGCGGTTGTTCTGGATGCGCGCAGTGCCCTCTATGTTCCGCTCGGTGAAGGTCGGCGTCAGGGCGGCCGCGCCCGCCGTCCGCGTCACGTCGTTCGACTTGATCGACATCTTCACCTGCACGTCGAGGTTCGGGAAGACCTGCGGCGTGAACTCAAGCGTCAAGCCAGTCTTCTCATACTGAATAACGGGGAAGCCGTTGCCGCCGAACAGTCCTTGCGTGGCGCCCTGCGTCGCGTTGTTGCCGTCGCCGTTCGAGACGGAGCCGTAGGGCGTGACCGAGGCGGTCTGGACGGGGACGCGCTGGCCGATGTGAGCCGTGGACTTCTCGCCGTCGAAGGCGTGCACCTGCGTCGAGGCGACGAGCCGCGTGTTGTCGCGGCGCTGCAAGGCCGAGAGGGCCGTGGGCGGGACGATGAAGGCCGCGCCCAGGGCCGTCGGGACGGACGCGAGCGCCTGGGTCACGACCTCGCGGCTGCCGCCGAAGACGCTCAGGCCCTTCTGGATGCCGCCGAGGTTGGTGAGCGAGTCGCCGGTGCCGATCTGGTTGCCGAACTGCAGGAGGTCTGCGCGCGAGACCTCGAAGATGTTGACGTCCATCACGACCTCCGCGCGCTCCTTGTCGATGGAGCGCAGGAGGTCTGCGACGAGGCGGACGTTCTCGGGCGTGTCGCGGACGGTGATGGAGTTGGTCGCCTTGTTGGCGGTGATGACGGGCTGGCGCCCGGCCTGCGGCGGGATCGAGGCCGTGATGAGCGCGCGCGCGTCGTTCGGGTCGACGTTGTAGAGGTAGAAGGTGCGCAGGACGAGCTGTTGATACTGCGGGCGCTTGAGCTGGTCTGCGACGAGGATGGTGCGCGCCGAGAGCTTCTGGAAGAAGAGGCCTTGCGTCAGGAAGATGTAGTCGAGCGCCTGCGCGGCCGTCACGTCGATGAGGTCGACCGAGACCTCGCGCCTGGGGAAGTCGCGGTCGAAGACGACGTTGATGCGGAGCTGGCGCGCGAGGTAGCGGATGAACTTTTCGACGTCGCCGCTGTACTGGATGGACTGCAACTGCTCGTTGCGTGACGGGGGGAGCGAGTCGTCGGCGCGCGGCCTCGCCTCTTTGGTCTCGTAGGCCGTGGGCTGAAGCCTGGCCGAAGCCCGGGCCTGCGGCGCGGGCGCGGGGCGCTCCGCGTCCTCGCCGCCGACTTTGTCACTCTGGAGTTTGAAGGCGCGCTCCATCATCGAGCGCGCGAGCTCGTTCGCCGGGTCGTAGCCGTACGCGCGGCGGAAGGCGTTGTAGGCGCCGAGGTAGTCGCCGCGCTCCATGAGCGCCGCGCCCTGCTGCGAGAAGGCTTGCGACGCGTTGAAGAGAGCGCGGCGGAGGTGGAGCTGGTACTCGCTGTTCGAAGGCTCGGCCGCGGCCGCCAGGGAGAACTCCTCGGCCGCCTTCTCCCACTGCTGCGCGGCCTCCTGCCGCAAACCCTCCTTGTAGTTCTTCTGCCCCTTGCCCGACCGAGCGGACGCCGCGGTGGGCGCGAGCAGGCAGAGCGCGAGGAGGCAGGAGAGGAGACGAATCGGTTCCGTGCGCCGCGTGGGACGTTCTGTTATGCTGCCGGCCAAGTTGCACCTCCGGGAATCGGCGTGGCCTTTGGAGACAATGGGAAGGGTTTGGTTCGTCGCGCCGTGCGCGGGTCGGAGCCGTAAAGGGGCGAAAAACTCTCGACTCTGCTCGAAATTCTGAGCAGGCATGATTGATTAAACAGAGTTGGCTGATGATTGTCAAGGTTGGCTGAGGTGATTTTCTGGAAATGTTGAAGACGCTTCCAGAAGAGGTCGAGGCGTACCGCGACCGCGCGTGGCGGCGCGAGCCGGAGGCGCGGGTCGAGACGGCGGTCGAGGCGGAGAAGCTGGTCGAGGCGGCGGGCTTCTGCGCGACGATGACGGACGCGCGTCGCCCGGGGCCTTCGCTCTACGTCGCCGTCTGCGGCCGGCGCGACGCGCACATGCCGCGCAACGTGCAGAAAGACCCCGAGAGCAGTTCAACTTGGGTCTTGAAGGACGAGCTGATGCGGCGCGGGCGCGTCTACTACGCGAAGCTGACGAAGAACCGCGCGACCTTCGTCGCGCGCCGCCTCGTCCCGCACTTCAACTCGCTCTGGGGCGTGGCCCGCCGTTCGGAGGCGTCGGCCCTTTCGGCCGACGCGCGCGCGGTGCTCAAGGTTCTGCGCAAGGAGTGGGAGATGGCGACGTGCGACCTGCGCGAGGAGTCGAAGGTCACAGACCGCCCGCGCTTCACGCGCGCGCTCGACGAGCTGCAAAGGACGCTGAAGGTCATCCCGCAGGAAGTCTTGTACGAACCCTGGTTCACGTACATCTGGGCGCTCAGCGAAGGGCGCTTCGCCGAAGAGCTTTCGAAGAAGGTGAGCAGGGAAGAGGCTCTGCGCGAGGTGGCGCGCGCCTACCTCGAAGGCGCCGGCATGACTCTACGCGGCGAGCTGGCGAAGGTGACCGGCCTCTCGCGCGCCGACGCGGGCAAGGGCAACCACGCGCTCGTCAAAGAGGGCTTCGCCGTACGCGTCGAAGAGGGCGTTTACCGGTTGGCGGATTTCGAAGAGAGGCTCGAGCGTTTCCAGCTTTAATCTGATCTTGCAAAGTTCAGACGCCGGGGCGCGGCTCGGGCGGGTCGGGGAGTCGGCGCGTCTCCTGCTCGATCTCTTCGAGCGCCTGCTGCGTGTAGCGGACGGAGTCGAGGGCGAGCGGGCGGTTGTCGCGGACGTTGCCGAGACGTTTGAGGGCGAGTTCGGTCTCGGCCTGGCTGGCGTCGCGGCTGGCGGTTGTTTCGATGAGTTGGAGGCGTGCGTCCATCTCGCGCGCGTGCTCGTCGGCCTCGCGGCGGACGCGCTCAAGGCGCTCGCGGTCTTTCCTCAAATCCTCTTCCACTTCGGCGCGCCCCTGGGCCTCAAGTCCGGAGAGGCCTTGCAGGCGGCGCTCGACCCGCTCGGCGTCCGTGCGCGCACGCGCGAGCACGCGCGCGGCCGTCAGGCGCGCGGCCAGAGTCTCGCGGTAGGCGTCGGCGAGCAGAGGGTTGCGCGCCTCCATCTCGCGCAAAGACTTCCGCTGCTCGGCGGTCAGCTCGTAGTCGAAGAGGTGTAGCTCGTCGGCGGTGACGCCGTCGGCCGCGAGGCGCTCGCGCAGGCGGCGCTCCCAGAGGCGCCGGTACATCAAGACGAGCAGCGCCGCGACCACCCCGAAGACCGCGAAGATGCCGAACGTGCTGAACGCGACGACCAACTCCTCGCCGGGATTCTGCGTCGCGGTGAGATAGCGCAGGAAGAAGTAGGCCGGAAGCGGCAGCGTCACCAAAAGGAAGACGAGCAGCGGCGACCAGCGCAGCGCCCACGCCTTCAAACGGTCGCCCGAAGTCAGCCTGCCATCATTCGCTGCCAAAAACGCCTCCCGCCGAATCACCAAGTCGTCTGAAGGCATCAAACCCCCAGACGCAACGCGCCGCAGAGCCACTCGCGGCACGACCCCGATACGTTTCGCACGGCCGAAAAGCTATAATAGCAGAGCCTCGTGTGAGGTGAAGGCTGGCCCGAGGAGGGGCGATGAAGAGACCTTACAGAAATCTTGCCGCCGCGCTGTCCGTGCTGCTCGCGTGCTCGGCCGCCGCGAACCCGCAGAAGCGCGACGGCGGGAACGGCAACGGCGGGCGCGCCGAGCCGCGGCGCGACGTGCGCACGGTGACCATCCCCGTCACGCTGCGCCTGCCCGAGCGCGCGCAGAAGGAGGAGGTCAGCTACGTCGAAGACCTGCAAATCTTCGAGGACGGCGAGCGGCAGGAGATTCTCGCGATCCGCGGCGCGGGGCGCTCGCCGCTGACGCTGGCCGTGCTCATCCAGGACGACCTCGTCTCGTCCGTGAGCAACGAGATCAGAGGCATCGCCGCCTTCGTGCGCAAACTCCCGCCGGGCTCGCGCGTGATGGTCGGGTATTTGAGTTCCGGCTCTTTGCGCGTCCGGCAGAGGTTCACGAACGACCTTGAGCGCGCGGCGAAGTCCCTGCGCATCCCGCTCTCTTCGACGGCGGCCTCGCCGTACAACCCCTTCGCGCTGACGCGGGACGCGGTCAAGCGCTTCGAGTCGCAGGCCGTCGGCCGCCGCGCCGTCGTGGTCGTCAGCGACGGCATAGACCTCTCGCGCGGGTTGGCGAACGCCTCGCCCGCGCAGAGCCTCGACCTGCAACGCCTCATCAACGAGGCGCAGCGTTCCGGCGTCGCCGTCTACACGATTTATGCGCCGAGCGTGAGCGGCGGCGACCTCTCGCTCGTCAACAACGGCCAGGGCTCGCTCCAGCGCCTCTCCGATGAGACGGGCGGCCGCGCCTTCTTCCAAGGGTCGGGCGCGCCCGTCAGCCTCGACCAGTATCTGCGCGAGCTGGACGCCCTGCTCTCGCGCCAGTTCGCGCTCACATACCTCTCGACCCACCCCGACCAGGGCTACCACAAAGTCCGAGTCGTCGCCAACTCCGGCGACGCAGAGATTTATTACCCGAAGGGCTACACGTTTAAGAAGTAGGCAGTAGGCAGATGGCAGTAGGCAGTTAGCCAGTTGCGCAACCGGCCGAAAGAAACGAGGCGGCGAGTCGCTAAGCTCGCCGCCTCCGTTTGTATCAGGACTCGTTTCGTTGAGGGCTTCTGGCCTTCAACTGCCTACTGCCATCTGCCTCCTGCCTACTCCCTTACCGCGTCGGCGGTCTGCCAGCGGCCGGGGGAGGGGGCGAGCAGGCTGAGCATCTCGCGGAGCGATTCGAGGTGATTGTTCGACAGTTGGAGCTGCGCGCCCGCGACGGCGACCGCGGCGTTGCGCGCCCGCGTGAGCGCGGCGAGGTCTGCGTAAGAGAGCGTCAGGCGGACGGCGTTGCCGCCGCCGGGCTGCGAGCGGAAGTTCGCGTTCTGCGCGAACACGCGCTGCTGGCCGTCGAGCACGAGCGAGACGTTGCCGCCGCCGAGCGGGTGTGTCGCGGGCGCGTTCGTGTAGAGGACGAGTTCGAGCGCGGGCGTGCCGGGCCGCTTCGGACTCTGGTGCATGAAGGAGGCGGCCATGTAGTAAAGGTCTGCGCCGTTGGCGATGGCGCGCGGGTGTTGGAGCGAGGTGCGCATGCCGCCCGCCCTCGAATCGAAGGACGTGACGATCTCGCCGTCGTGCTTGAAGGGCGACGGCGGCGGCTTCGGACAGAGGCGCTTCTGCGGGAAGGCCGTGGCGGCGGCGAACAGGGTCAGCAGGGCGGCGGCGAGAACGAGCCGGGATGTTTTGCTGCGCATCGGGGGTACTCTTGTGCTCCTTCTAAAAAGCCGGGTCGGCGACGCGCGAGTCCACGAGGGAAGGTCATCTCGCCCGCGGTTGGCAGACCGGCGGCGAGACAGTTTTCGGACTTCTGCGGTCGATGCATCAGGTTAAAGTCTGAATTAAAAAGGACGGGAAGAACTCGGCCGCCTCTGGCGGGAAGTGCGTCTCCAGGGTCGGCAGCGGGAGACTAACATCAAACGCGAACTTTGCCAAGACCCGGCCGCATAAAGATGCCGCGGGTGTGACTCGCGTTTGTTATCCGTCCTTCGGACTTACCCGCGAGGGCGGGTTCTCGTGCGACTGCGGGAGAGTCTGTGGGTTGGCAGGGCAAGTGCGCGCCCGAAAATCAGGGCGCACTTCGAATATAGAACACGGCCGCGCGACTTGTCATTGCATTTTTTCGTCAAACGCGTTGCGGCGGGCGGGGCCGGCTGATTTAACGCAGGCGGGCGACGACCTGCTCGATGGCGTCGTGCGTGACCTTCAGGACTTCGGCGTGCGTGAACAGGAACGCCCCGGCGGCGAAGAGGCAGAGGCAGAGCGCGGCCGTCAGCGGCGAGCCGGTGTGGAGAACGGGGCGGGCGCCCCCGGCCCCGGACGCGAGGCGCAGGAGGTTGCGCACGCGCCGCGAGGTGCCGTCGTCGCTGTCGCCGAGCAGGTGCGCGCCCGCGGGCAGCGTGGGCGTCGCTCCGCGCGGGACGAGCTTCGAGATTTTGACGATGGCCGAGGCGAGGTCGAGCGCGGCGGCGGGGCCGGCCGCGGCCGCGAACTCGTCGGCCGCCATCTCCGACTCGCGCTGCCACTCGCGCCGCAGAGAGCGCCCGAGCGGCGCGTGGAGCAGAGCGTCCTCGCCGGCCTGCAGCAGCGCGCGCTTCAGGTTGTCCAAACCCTCGACGTGACCGCGCTCGTGCGCGAGCGCCGCGGCCAGCTCTTCGGGCGTGAGCGCTTCGAAGACCTGCGACGCGACGAACAGGCGCGGGCGTAGCGCGCCGATGACGGCGATGACCGGGAAGCCGTGTTGGAGGCGGAAGGTCGGAACTCGCACGCCCTCGACCTCGAAGGGTTCCGCGCGGCTCATCCAGTCGCGAGCGAGCCTCCGCGTCGCGAGCCACGTCCGCGCGACGCGCCCGCACGCCAGCAGCACGCCGGCCGCCGAGAGGCAGGTGATGAGGAGGAGCTTGGTGCTGATGTGCTCGCCGCTCTCGTGCGGCTCGTAGAGCAGGTATGAGGGGACGACGAGGGCGAAGGCGAGCGCGGCCGCGACGGCGAGCGGCGACACGCGCAGCGCGAACAGGAGGCGCGCGCGGCCGCCGGCGTCCCAGCCCTGCACGCGCGGGGCGAGCGCGCGCCACGCAGCGCCGGCCGCCGCCGACGCCAGCGCGTTGAGCGCCAGCAGCGCCGAGAGCGTCAGACAGATGCAGAGCAGCGCGTACACGGCCTTTATTCCTCTTCGCCCAGCTCCTGCCTCTTCTCCTCGACCAGCCGCTGCAGTTCGTCGAGGAGCGCGCGGTCATGCTCGCTCACAGCGTCCACGATGCACGCGAGCAGGGGCTTGGCCCCGCCGCTGCGGCCCAGCAGGTCGCCGAGCACGTCCTCGGCCACGCCGCGCTCGAACTCCTCGCGCGTCAGCCGGGGCGAGTAGATGTATGCGCGCCCGTCCTTCTCGCGCTCGAGCAGTCCCTTCTTGAAGAGCCGGTCGAGGGTCGTCATCCAGGTCGTGTAGGCGGTGCGCTCGTCGAAGGCCCGGTAGATGTCGCTCGCGCTCACGCGCCCGCGCCGCCAAGCCTCCTCCATCACCGTCTTCTCCAACTTGCCCAGGGCCGACCCCACCACCTCGCGCGGTCGCCTGAACCCGAAGAGTCTGAACTGCGGCACTTTCATCTTCGCGGAAGCCTTCTTTTTTTGAAATGGGTGTGACGTAGAACTAATATCACCAGAGTTTGTATAGGCGTCTGCGGGGTTCGAACAAGCGACCTCATGCATCCGCAGTCCGCCAAAGCGAAACGCGCCTGATATTACAGGGTGCTCCGTGGCGCTCGCAAGTTGGAATCGGACTATCTTCGTGGCCTCCCGCCCGCACCTGATGCTTGCTCGCCGCCACTGAGATGTTAATGGCCCATAGACGCCCTCTCCATCGGCGTTGACCGGCTCCAACGGGGCTGGCAACCGCTCCGCGAGAAGGTGGACTATATGAGGGAGAAGGTCTTGCCCATCACCACTGCCCAGGCGCTGATCTACCGCGCCTTCACCGAGGGCAAGTTCCCGGTCAGGCTCTTAAAGACCGTCCACACTAACTACTTCGAGCCGAAGTACGACGAGTTCAAGCCCCGGACGGCCTGGTCGCTCTCAAATGCCTTCACGTCGGCCTTCAAGGAGGCCCGGCCTGACAGGCACTTCGAGTTGACCGCCCGCCTCGGCCGCTTCCTCGGCCCCGTCTCCACGCCCAACTAGCCCGCCACGTTTACCTACAAGCGGCCCTACCCATAATGCCGCAAACAGAAAGACCCGCCCTCACGAATGAAAGCGAGTCTTTTTATTATAAAGGGGCCTCTGCTGCCCTTTACAGAAGCCCCTGCCGCCATGTGAGGCAGCGGCCTGGCTCCGCCCTAGTGGTCTAAGGCGTGCCAAGAATTTTGCACTTAAACTTAGCCAACAAGAATCCCCATAACATTTCTCCTGTGCTATATTCCCGGCGTTTGTGTCTTTGAAAATAAGGCAACGGTCGTATGCGTAGCTCATCCTCAAGAGTGGAGTAATGAGCATCGCCGTTGAGCATGAGAGGTCTCTACTCACGGCGAATCAGTTACGCGGCGACATCCTAACCGAAGTTTCGGTTAGTTGCAAGCTGTCGGGAGGAAACTCCTGATGGCTAGAGGCGCGCGTCTGAAACCTGAGAGGCTCTCTGAGAAACTTGTTCAGATCAGGGTGGCTTTAGGGCTTTCCCAAAACGAGCTAATCAGAAGGCTCGATGTCGACCTTACTCAAAATAGGATTTCAGAATACGAGATAGGGAAGGGCGAACCGCCTCTGCCCGTACTTTTGAGGTATGCGAGACTCGCAGGCGTTTCTACAGACATGCTGATTGACGATGAGTTGGACTTACCGGCAAAGCTACCCGTGAAGCTAAAACTTAAATAGATGTGAAGCTGCCTGGTTTTGTTATTGACAGTATGACAGTCATTAAATAGTATGTGCGCGCTTTTTGAAGACTTCCTGCCAGTCAAGACAAGATTTTGCCTCCCATCCTAGAAGGAGAAACAACATGAAGAATGTTTTAAAATTAATCAGTTTCGTTCTCTTTTTAGTGCCTTCAGGATTAGCATTTGGTCAGTCTACTCAACCACAGACTTCACTAGCACTGACCAATTTCTCCACCCACAGCGGATCCGATGAGGTGAGATTAAGGTTACTCCTTCCAGTAAAACCCGATAAATCATTTACACCAGAGCTTCCAGAATGTTTTGAACGTCAAAGAGATTCATATAGCGACCCCATAGGCTACTTCATGCAGAAGGGACAACTACAAGTTTTTATCCTGGTTGTAATGACTGAGCATTATCCCGTTGTATGTACCGATGTGATGTTCACAGGAACAGAACAGATACCGTTCACTACGGGAGGAGAATCCACCGTAAGCGTGATCTCTAATCCCGTACAACAATCCAGAACTGCCTTAGTGAAAAAGAACTATTTACTTCCTCCTCGAAATGGTATACCAGAAAGAAGGTCAATCGAAACTTCTAAGTTGGAAACCAGACCTTATGCGATGTATATGGTCCGGGTCAGGTATCTTGATACTGACAAGAATGCGGCCAGCATGGCGGCGGAAATATATAACTCAATCACATTTGATTATAAAGTCGATAAAAGATAAGCCCCTCTACCGGACGTTTGACCCACAAGACCCTATTACCTCAATCCCTATTGAATTAACAAAATGGATGAAAGACAAAGGTAAAATCTGATTAAGGAAATATCTTGACTTCCAGTAGTACCAAGCGGAAAATGTGATCCATGACAGGGCCGGAATTCGCCCTCAGTATTATTGCCTCGATGATTGCGGCAGTCCTTTACGACATGCTCCGCAACCCGTCCCCACCTGGCTTTAAAAAGGACTCCGCGACCCTTCTTGAGCAAGGTAAATACCTACTCAGAAAAGCCATTACAAGGGAGTCGTCTGCAAAAAAAAAATCGCACCCCGGCCGAGTTGAACAACTTAGACGACTCTACACCTGCAATCCATAGGGCTACTTTCAAAAAATTCAACCCCGCGCGGCCAATAGAATCACCTCCTAGTATCTGCCAATCCTGTGAGTACATAAGTGCCTGCGAACCTACAGTTCGTAGGGCTTTTTTAAAAACGGCTTTTAGTTAAACTGAAATCTTAAGTCAGCCACGTGATTCATTAGAGTCACTGATTCTTCGTCACCGCACACTTGTCCTGTTTTTAAGTATCCTTTAGATAGTTTTCCACAGGCTGAGGAAAACTTAAGAGAAGTAAACTCTCAGCTTTAACTTATCAGTGTGGAAAACTATAAGAATCCCAATAAATAGCCCCTCTTGCGCGTCTCTGTAGGTTTGCTAGAGTGAAGGTACTTGCGAGAAGGGCGAGGATAGAAGACCGTTTGTATGGGGCTTCGCTACCTTCTCTAGCGAGTCCATATGAGCGGTTTTTTGTTTCCTTACTCAAACCACTCGCTTTTGTAAGCCAACCACCAGCTCACGATAAAAATAGGGACGGTGCAGATGATCCCCCAGATAAAGGGCAGGACTATATCAGCCATCAGTCCCAGCATCACAAAAGTGATCCAGAATACCTTACGTCGCATGGGTCATCTCACGTTTGAGGATAACAAAAGGTTCCCGTCGATTTGTTTTCTGATTTGGGGCGAGAGTATAGGGAAATTCCCCAACCTCGCTCCGCATTAGGAAGGAAATTCAGTTAAAGCCGGGATCAGCACCGAGCTTCTGAAGCTTTATCGGGGCTATATAGTCATTCTCAGCAAGCCAAGTGAGGAAGGCTGAGGCACCCCGGATATAGGCGTTGACAACCCCCCGCCTTTACTCCCCGCTCGCGGATTTTGACGATTGCGGCAAGTAAAGACTGCTTGTAAAGATTCTCCCAGGCTCCTTCTTTCTCAAAGGCCCGGTAGCTTTCCCGGTAGTGTTTGAGGGTTTTTTCGGAGAGATTTCTTAGGTAGCGGCGTTCGCGGATAAACTCTTCAAAGAGTTCTTTGGTGGCGTGCATACTTACCTCCCCAGCAAATCAGGAGGTCATTTCACACCCCCTGAAAGTTGATGGCTTGGTAAGTTGTTGATTTTAAATTGCAGGGGCGGCCAGCGGGGTTCGAACCCGCGACCTCCTGATCCACAGTCAGGCGCTCTAACCAACTGAGCTATGGCCGCCACAAGTGGTTTCAAGTAAAGGGCTCACGCTTACTCCCTTTTGGGAAGGAAGGATTTTGAGCGTATAGACTTTACAAGAACTACACCAACACTTTGTCAAGGAAAAAACTTACCTTAACAACTCAAGTCCGAAAACTATAGCATTCTACCGGGAGAGTTTCAAAGCATACCTCCCCGGGGGGCGCCGCCCGCCGAAGATAGACTCCCGGCTGTTCGATAGTTCGGGCGGGCGTGCGCCGAGAGGCACTCGGCGGCGTGCCAGGCGGTCCCGGCAGCGCGCGAGAAGCCTTCGGCGCCGTGCGAGAAGCTTTCGGCACCGTGCGAGAAGCCTTGGGCGCCGTAAAAGTCTCGTTCGGCGGTGGTCGAGAAGCCTTCGGCAGTCGTCGAGAAGCCTTCGGCTGCTGCCAAGTCGGCTTGGGCGGCGCGCGAGACGGCTTGGGCACCTGCAAAGTTGGTTTGCGCCGCTGCAAAGTCGCCTTGGGCGGCGTCAAAGTCGCTTTGGGCAGTCGAAAAGTTCTCTTCGGCGGTGGCGGAGTCGCCCCGGCGGCTAAGTCGGTCCCGGAGGTCACACCCGAACGCACGCCGCTGTAAATCTCGTCGAAACTGATAAGGTGTGAGGCAAAAGAGCCGCCACGCGGCGGCTCCTTATGGCGCTCTCACAGGGAGCAAGTTAGCGCGAAAAGATAGACGTTTCGATAGATGGTAGGGAAGCGACCCCGCGGCCGGGCGGTATGTAGAGCAAAATTGAAGGGTTCGATGATGGTCTTCATCACAGAACCCCGCATCCACAGTCAGGCGCTCTAACCAACTGAGCTATGGCCGCCACGAAGGGAAGCGAACGGAAAAACCATACCACCAACCGCGCCCGGCACTGACAAGTTGCCCGGCGCCGCACGCGCCGACGATGCCCCCGGCTGGACTCGAACCAGCGACCCTCTGCTTAGAAGGCAGATGCTCTATCCGACTGAGCTACGGGAGCCTGTGTGCCATTCGAGGCCGAATGTTAGCACGCGACTTCATCCTGACAAAATTACTCGGAAGGCCGATTAAACAAACAGCATTACGTGACAGGATTTCAAAAAGCAAAGGGAAGAGGCTCGTGGTAAAGTGGACGGATTATGGCGGAGTTGGCGGAAAAAAGGAGTAGGTTGGCGCGGTGGATCGCGCTCTTCGCGATGACCGTACTGGCCCTGTATCTGTGCTGGAAAATGCTCCAGCCGTTCGTCGGGGTCGTCCTCTGGGCCGTCGTCCTCGTCATCGTCTTCTTCCCCGTCCACAGGCGCATCCAGGCGCGCGTCGGGAGTCCGGGGTGGAGCGCTCTGCTCTCATGCCTGCTCGTCATCCTCGTCATCCTCGTCCCGCTGACGCTGCTCACGTTCGCTGTCGTCAACGAGGTTTCGGACATCGCACAGACGCTCCAGACGAAGCAGGAGGGGACGGGCGGGGCCGCGGGGGCTGCGGCCGGGCTGCTCGACCCGAACAATCCTTACGTCGGGCCGGCCGTGCGTTGGCTCGGGCAGTATGTCGACCTCAACAAGTTCGGGTCGCAGGCGGCCATCGCCGAGCGCTTGAGGGGCGTGAGCGGCGCCGTCGCACAGAGCGCGCTCGGATTCGTCGGCGGCGCCGTGGGCTTCGTCGTCGAGGTCTTCTTCGTCATCTTCACGATGTACTACCTCTTCCGCGACGGCGAGCGCCTGCGCGCGGCGGCCTACGACATGACGCCCCTCAGCGACGAGAAGGCGCGCGACATCTTCGACCGCACGGGCGAGGTCATAGGGGCGAGCGTCTACGGCGTGCTCGTCATCGCCGTCGTGCAGGGCGTGCTCGGCGGCCTGGCCTTCTGGGTCTTGGGGCTGCCTTCGCCGCTTTTGTGGGGCGTGGTGATGATCTTCCTTTCGATGATCCCGATGCTGGGCTCCTTCATCGTCTGGGTGCCGGCGGCCATCTACCTCGCGCTGACGGGGCACTGGGCGAAGGCCCTCATGCTCACCGTCTGGGGCGCGCTCGTCATCGGGAGCGTGGACAACTTCCTGCGGCCGAAGCTGGTCGGCGAGCGGACGCGTCTGCACGAGCTGCTCATCTTCTTCTCGGTGCTCGGGGGGCTGCAAGTCTTCGGGGTGCTCGGCATCGTGCTCGGGCCGGTCATCGTCGCCATCACCATCGCGCTCCTCGACGTGCTGCGGCAGGCCGACGGCTCTCAGCGCCCGGCGGCTGAGAACGAAACACTCCTGGAAGAGCAGGCCGACCTGCGCGCCGCGCCGAAAGAGTCTTGATGAAAGCCGAAGTGTTTAGCTTTCCCATCTTCGGGACTTGAAAAAAAGAGAGAGCCGCCAGCAACGAACTGGCGGCTCTCCTAATTTCACGGGAAAAAGCTGCGTAAGCAGACTCTTACGCGGCGTTGTTAAAGGTCTCGGCGAAGACGCGGCGGCCGTTGAGGGCGTCGTCGATGATTTCGCGGACGGCGGCGACATCCGGGTTCACGTCCATCCTGTCACAGGCGCGCAGGTGGCGGATGATGCCTTCGGTCGCGATGTCCAGCGCGGGGCCGCCCAGCTTCGAGTAGCGGCGAGCCTGGATGTGGTCGATCATCTTCAGCCGTTCGGACAGCGGAAACTTCTCGGTTGCGATCACTTTTCGTCTGCTCCTTATGTTTTCGTGCCCCCGGAAATCCTGCTCAGCGGAGGGCTCAGTATTAGTGACAATTTAGATGCATCCGGGGTGTTTCAGGATGCGAAACCATTACAATCCCCGGAAATTTCACACAGTCCAGCCCGTCCTGTTCGAAACACCGACACCCTGTAGGGGAATAGGGGGCTAGAAGAAAAACGGATTCTACATTGAATTTATTTGAATTACCAGAGTTTTTTTCGATCTGGTCTGACCAGACGGACGACCGCCGACGACCCGCGGGGAAAAATCCGGGCGGGGCTGCGTAAGTTATTTCAGTTGAGAGGGATGCGGTCGAAACTGTGGGGCGGAAAAGAGACGCCGGCGAAGTCGGAAGGCAGAAAGGTGCCTGCCAAAACCCGCCGGCGGTCTTTTCTTTTATTTGAGAAGTATGACTGGCTCGTCGTGCGGCCGACTACTTCTTGGGAACGACGGAGTCCTTCAAGCCCTTGCTGAGACGGAACTTGAGCGCCGTCTTGGCCGGAATCTGGATCGTCTCGCCCGTCTGGGGGTTGCGCCCCTCGCGCGCCTTGCGCTCGGAGAGGACGAGCTTGCCGAAGCCGGGGAGCACGAACTCGCCGTTATCCTTGACTTCGCTGGTCGCAAGGTTCGCCAACTCCTCGAAAAGCTCCTTCACCTGCGCGCGCTTCAACTCATATTTTTCGGCGAAGTGGTTGACCACTTCGGACTGTGACATGCGCTTCTTACCTGCTTTCGTCGCCATTGGGTGGTGCACTGCCTCCTGCAAATTTAGGGAAGTAATCAAAAAGCTTGCGTCAGGACATATATCACACCGCGCGGCCCCGCGTCTCGCAAAAATGGCCGAAAAAGCCATTTTCCTAAAAAAATTTAAGCGAAACCGCCAACATTCGTGCCGTTTGACCGGCCACCGTACGATTCGCAGACCCGGAAATCGCCCGACACGTTTTTTCCCGCCAAACGTTTTGCCTCACGGCGGATTCGGGAATAAACTGTCCGTTCAAGCCAATTCCGAAAAAAGATGGGGGGAGGGGAGAGCCTTGACTCCGAAAAGTGAGGGCGGCGCGCAGACCGTCCCGACGCGGCCCTTCGAAGGGCAGCGCCCGGGCACCTCGGGCTTACGTAAGAAGACGCGGGTCTTCATGCAGCCCGGCTACCTTGAGAACTTCGTCCAGTCGGTCTTCGACGCCGTCCGCGCGGACGCGGCCGACGGCTTCGGCGCGGAGACCCTCGTCGTCGGCGGCGACGGCCGCTTCTACAACCGCGAGGCCGTCCAGACGATCATCCGCATGGCCGCGGCCAACGGCTTCGGCCGCATCCTGGTCGGCCGCGGCGGCATCCTCTCGACGCCGGCCGTCTCGGCCGTCATCCGCAGGCGCGGGGCTTTCGGCGGGCTCGTGCTCTCGGCCAGCCACAACCCCGGCGGCATCGAAGAGGACTTCGGCATTAAGTACAACACGCGCAACGGCGGCCCCGCGCCCGAGGCCGTCACCGAGCGCATCTACGCGGGGACGCAGTCGATTGAGCGGTACTTCACGGTCGAGCACGCGGACGTTGACCTCGAACAGACGGGGAGCGTCCGCGTCGGCCGGACGGAGGTCGTCCGTATCGACCCGCTCGAAGACTACACGGCGGTGATGGAGGAGCTGTTCGACTTCGAAAAACTGCGCTCGTTCTTCTCCTCGGGCCACCGCATGCTCTTCGACGCGATGAGCGCCGTGACCGGGCCTTACGCCGCGCACATCATCGAAGGTCGGCTCGGCGCGCCGGCCGGGACGGTCTTGAACGGGACGCCGCTGCCGGACTTCGGCGGGCACCACCCCGACCCGAACCTCGTCCACGCGGCGGAACTCGTTCTGCGCATGAGCGGCCGAGAGTCGCCCGACCTCGGCGCCGCCTGCGACGGAGACGGCGACCGCAACCTGATTCTCGGCCGCGACTTCTTCGTCACGCCCGGCGACTCTCTGGCCGTCATCGCCGAGCACGCGCGGGAGTGCATCCCCGGGTACAAAGAAGGTCTGGCGGGCGTCGCGCGCTCGATGCCGACGAGCACGGCCGTCGACCGCGTGGCCGACGGCCTGGGCATCAAGTGTTACGAGACGCCGACGGGTTGGAAGTTCTTCGGCAACCTCCTGGACGCCGGCCTCGCGACGATGTGCGGCGAGGAGAGCTTCGGCACGGGCTCGAACCACGTGCGCGAGAAGGACGGGCTGTGGGCCGTCCTGTGCTGGCTCTCCATTCTCGCCGTCACGGGCAAGTCGGTCGAGGAGGTCGTGCGCGACCACTGGCGCAGGTTCGGCCGCAGCTACTACCAGCGCCACGACTACGAAGGGCTCGACGCGGCGGCCGCCGCCGAGATGATGTCGGAGCTAAGCGGCGGTCTCGACAACCTGGCCGGCACCCCTCTCGCCGGCAGCCGCGTCGAGCGCGCCGACGAGTTCGGCTACACAGACCCCGTGGACGGCAGCACGACCTCTCGGCAGGGCGTGCGCATCTTCCTCGAAGACGGCTCGCGCGCGGTGCTGCGCCTGTCGGGCACGGGCACGGCCGGCGCGACGCTGCGCATCTACATCGAGCGCTACCGCGACGACGCGGGCGCGAGCGACATCGAGGAAGTCCTCGGCTCGCTCAAGCAGGGCGTCCGCGAACTGCTACGCCTGCGCGAGCGCTTCGGCACGGACGAGCCGACCGTCGTCACGTAGGACGAGAGCCGCAGGGTTTCAACGTCACAACTTATGGAAAGTCATGCTGTCTCCGACGGCGGGCAGACGCTCGCGATGTCTCCGCGCAGGCGCCTGGCGGTGACGCTGGGCGTCATCACGGGCATGTTCCTGGCGGCCCTGGAGGCGACGGTCGTCGGCACGGCGATGCCGACGGTCATCGCCTCGCTCGGGGGCCTGAGTCACTACAGTTGGGTCTTCTCGGCCTACCTCATCACCTCGACCATCACCGTGCCGATCTGGGGCAAGCTCTCCGACCTGTACGGCCGCAGGCTCATGTTCCAGCTCGGCATCGCAATCTTCCTGCTCGGCTCGGTGCTGTCGGGGATGGCGGGGACGATGACGCAGCTCATCGCGTACCGCGCGCTACAGGGACTCGGCGCGGGCGCGCTGGTGCCGCTCGCGCTGACGATCATCGGCGACGTGTACACCGTCGAGGAGCGCGCGCGGATGCAGGCGCTCTTCAGCGGCGTGTGGGGGATTTCGAGCGTCATCGGCCCCATCGTCGGGGGCTTCATCACAGACCAGCTTTCGTGGCGCTGGGTCTTCTACATCAACGTGCCGTTCGGCGTCGCCGCCGCCATCATCATGCAACTCTCCCTGAAGGAGCCGAGGCGGCACGGGCGGCCTTCGATTGACTACGCGGGCGCGGCGCTGTTGATGACCTCGATCACGCTCCTGATGCTCGCGCTCGTCGAAGGCGGGGCGACGCTGCGCGCTTTCGCTTCGGCGCGTAACCTCGGGCTGCTGGCCGCGGCGGGGCTGCTGGGCGCGGCCTTCGTCTACGTCGAGCGACGCGCGCAAGACCCCATCGTGCCGTTCGAACTCTTCCGCAACCGCGTCGTGGCCGTGGCGGTGGCGGCGGGCTTCCTCGCGGGCGTGGCGATGTTCGGCGCCATCTCCTTCGTGCCGCTCTTCGCGCAGGGCGCGCTGGGCGCGACGGCGACCGAAGCCGGCTCGCTGCTGACGCCGCTCATGCTGAGCTGGGTCGGGCTTTCGATAGTGGGCGGGCGTCTGCTGCTGAAGGTCGGCTACAGGCCGACGACGCTGGTGGGGATGTTTCTGCTGACGCTCGGCTTCGCGCTGCTGTCGAGTTACCAGCGCGCGACGCCGCGCGCGTGGCTCTACTTAGACTTGTGCCTCATAGGGGCCGGGCTCGGGTTGACGATGCTGACGCTGCTCATCGCCGTGCAGCAGTCGGTCGGGCGTGCGCAATTGGGCATCGCGACCTCGCTCAACCAGTTCTCGCGTTCGATAGGGGGCGCGGTCGGCGTGGCGATCATGGGCGCGGTGCTCTCGGCGGGCCTGGCCTCGCACCTGCAGAGGGTGGCGCGCGCGGGCGCGGGGCCGCTCACGCCGGAGCGCGCGGCGGAGCTGGCCTCCAACCCGAACGCCCTCATCGAGCCGCAGGCGCGCGCGGCGCTCCCGCCCGACGTGCTCGACCAGTTGCAGGAGTCTCTGGCCTCGGCGATTCACAACGTCTTCTGGACGGGCACGGCTTTGTCGGGGCTGGCGCTGCTCGTCTCTTTTCGGCTCCCGCGGAAGGGGGAGGCGGGCGTCGCCCCGCCCGACGAAGAGGCCTGCTGTGCCGAGACCGGCGAGCGCATGGTCATCGCCGAGTTCGCCACCCTCGAACCCGAAGAGGAACCCGTCGCCTCGAAGGGCGGTTAATTGGTTGATGAAGAAACCAGGGAAGGTAATCGGGGCGGAGGGATTCGAACCCCCGACCTCTCGGTCCCAAACCGAGCGCGATACCAGGCTTCGCTACGCCCCGCGATTCTAAGTGACTCGGACTGCGTGCCACTCGTTGGTCGGCATTCTAACAGAGCGCGTCGTCAAAGGGTCAAGCCGGTCTTAAGTGAAATGCTCTCGGAGGTGAAGGACTGCCTTTCGCAAGGCGCGGGCGCGGTGGCTGAGGGAGTGTTTGATGTCGGTGGGCAGCTCGCCGAAGGTTTGAGTGTAGCCTTCTGGAATGAAGAGCGGGTCGTAGCCGAAGCCGCCGGCGCCGCGCGGGGCGTGGGCAAGGCGCCCGCGGCATTCGCCCTCGAAGGTGTGGAGCGTGCCGGCCGTCGGGTCTGCGACGGCGATGACGCAGACGAAGCGTGCGCGTCGTTCGGCGTCCCCGGTCGCGCCGAGTTCGCCTAACAGCTTCGACATGCGCTCGGCGTAAGTCGCCGCGCGCCCCGCGTAGCGCGCCGAGTAGACGCCGGGCGCGCCGCCGAGCGCGTCCACCGAGAGGCCTGAGTCGTCCGAGAGCGTCAACAGGCCCGTGCCCGCGGAGTAGTGCAGCGCCTTGATGGTCGCGTTCTCTACAAACGTCTCGCCCGTCTCTTCGGCCTCGGCGACGTCGGGGAACTCGCCCAACAGGCGCAGGCGGAGCGGGAAGTCTGAGAGGAGTTCGGAAAGCTCTCTGACCTTACCCTTGTTGTTGGTGGCGACTAAAAGTTCCGTGTGTTCGCTCATGGACAGTCCGTCAAAGTTAAAATACTTTGCCGCCCGCGGCATTACTGTTTAGAATCGTTCGGAGGCCCCGCCGGCCTCTTCTCCCAGAGCTCTCAGAAGTCATTCTAGTATCCGCCCGCGCGGAGAGTGAAGGAACTGTCCCATCACCCCACATCAGCGGAGGCCATGCCGCCGGCACAGGAACTGGCCGTGTGGCTGCGCGCGCTGCGCGGCTTCTTCAACCCGGCCAACCACCCGCTGACCGAGGCGGAGCGCGCCGGCTTAGGCGAGCGCAGCTTCAAATGCGAGACGGGCGTCGTACGCGACGCGCTCGTGCGCTGCCTGCACCTGCTCACGGCCCTCGCGCGCGGCGAGGAGTCGCCGGCCCAGGACGCGACGACCTCGAACGCCGCGCTCGGCCTCGTCAACGCGACGGAGTCGCTCGCAGACCTCGGCGAGATCTGCAAGGACGTGTGCCGCCTGAGCGACGCGCTGCTCGAATCGAGCACGGTCGGCTTCGCCGCGTGGTCGAGCCTCGGCAGTCTACTCGAACGCGAGCTGCGGCGCTCGGAGGCCGCGGGCCTCATCCTCGCCGCGGGGCACGCGGCCGGCGCCGCGGAACTGCAGGAGCAGCTCGTCAAACTCGCGCAGGGCTTGACGCCGGAAGACCTCGGCGAAGACCTGCTCGAAATCTTCCAGTCCTTCTCGCGCCTGCTCTCGCTGCTGCGCTTCGTCGAAGTCTCTCTGAAAGGAGACTCGCAGCTCAAGCGGCTGCTGCCCGTCTTCACGCTCGTCAACGAGGAGACCAGAGGGCTCCTGGATTTCATCGAGGGGCGTGCGCTGCGCGTCGAAGGTGTCGAGAAGGGGGCGAGCGAGATACTCGACGGCACGGCCTACGCCGTGCGCATGGAGCTGCGCAAGGCTTTCGAGCACGAGCTGACGGGCCTCTGCTCCGTGCGCCAGCCGCCGCAGCTCTTCGCGAAGGTCGAGAATGCGACGGGCCTCCTGCGCGACTGTTATCAACAGTCGGTCGTCGCACTCGCGCAGAGCTTCGAGCCGGGACTCGACGGCGGAACCCTCTTCCGCTCGTTCACGACCAAGCTCGAACAGTCGCTCGAACTGCGGCGCGACCTCTGGAAGCTCGTCCTGCTCGTCGCACGCGCCTCGGCCGAAGACCACGAGCCGCCCGCGACGCGCGTGCTCGAAGCCCTCAATGCCTTCGGCGAGGGCGGTCAGCGCTTCCTAATGTACAAGGATTGGGAGGCGCTCGAACGCTTCACGGAGGAGGTCGACTCGGCGCGCGACTCGGGCGAGCTGTCGCGGACGCTCCACCGATTCGAAGCCTACCTCGAAACCCTCTTCGGGCAGGTCAACATGCGCGCCGTCCTCGCCGACCGCCCCTTCGACCCGAAGTCGCCCGACCAATGAGGCGGAAGCCCGACCGTGAGGGAGGGCGTTATGTCTTCCAGAGATACAATTACTGAAGACGTACGCCCTCCCTCACGGTCGGGTTTCCGCCTGATATCTCAGCGCGGCGCGGTGCGCGTAACGACCTCGCCGAAGAGGCCGAAGGCGGAGCGCGTCCGCTTCTCGAAGCCGCCGTCGGCGAGGAGCGTCTCGGAGACGGAGTAGCGGCGGCGTGCGAGCGCCGCTTCGAGCTTGCCCGCGTCAACACGTCGCGCGAACTGTGCGAGCACGGCGCGCGTGGTCTCGCGGTCGTCCGTGAGCGTCCGCGCGAAGGCCGTGTTGTCTTTGAAGCTCGACGTGGCTGACTTGAGCGAGAAGGCGCCGTCAGTTTGTAAGCAGCGGCGCACGTCTTCCTCGGAACCCATCACCAGGAAGCCGTCGACGAACGCCGCCGCGCCGCGCTCCTCGTCGGTGGAGATGAGGAGTTCGGCGGAGCCCACGCGTTCGCTTTTCGCGCCGCGGCCGAGGTGTTCGAGAACCTGCGCGCGCAAGGCCGCGGCGTCGCCGACGGCGGCGACGAGCACCTTGCCCTCGCTCGTCGCATCGAGCCGCGCCGTCGCCAGCTCGCCGCCGCACGCGTGCAGGAACTGGCGCGGCTGCTCGACGCCGTAAGGCTTCAACAGCGCTTCGAGCGCGAGCGTGATGATCGTCGCGCGCGAGATGTCGGTCTGCGAGGAGAGCGCCGCGCCTAACCCGCGCCAGGCGTTTTCAGGGTCGCGCAGGTCGTAGAACGTCGCCTGATACGTGTCGCCCGGCAGCACGCGCGTGGCGTCTTCGCCCGGGTGCTCGGCCGGCGCGAAGGAGAGTTCCAGCCGCCGCGCCACGTCGGCGGGCAGGGTCAGAAAGTACCTGTCTTCGAGCACGCCTTCGTTGACGCGTGCGCTCCAGCCGGCCGCGCCGAGCGTCTGGTTGACGAACTGCGGCAGGAAGGTCGCGAGCACGCTCTGCACCTGCGGGTTCTGCGCCATGCCGCCGACGAAGGCGGGCGCGAAGACCTCGACGGCCCTCGCGGCGCTCCCCTTCGGCGCGTAGCCGAAGGCCAGCGCGCCCGTGCCGCCAACGCGAGCTCGCATCTCCTTCAACTGCTCGTCGCCCGCGAGGCTCGGCCGCGCCCCGCGCCGCACGTCGAGGCACGCGCGCACAGAGGCCTCGTCGTTGCCGACGACCGCGACACTCTCGTCCACGGCGGCGACGATTGTCCGCTTCGCCCCGCCCTGCTCAACCCACGTGTAGAAGGGGACGCCGTCCACCTCCTTGCGCTCGAACGAGGGCCGCTCCAACGAACGGCGCGCGAAGTCTCCGACCAACTTCTCGACGGCCGCGCGCACGCGCCACGCGGGGCTGTGCGTCTCGGCGACGAGCGCCGCGCGCGGCGTGAACTTGAGCGTGGTGTCCGACTCCTCCGCGGCCTGGAAGGCGAGCACGACGACGGCGACCTGCGCGCGCGAAAGCACCACGGCGTCGCTCGTGCCCAATCCCGTGAAGGAGAGGAGAGAGGGAAGCCAGCCCGCCCAACGCGGCCGCGCCTCGACGTCCGCGGCCGGCGCCAACTCCTTCCAGGCGTCTGTCGAAGTGAAGGCGTCGATGATCGCCGGCAGGCTGTCGGCCTCCGCGTAGACGATGGCGTTGGCCGGCGCGTACGCGGCCATGTCCACCCTCTGCGGGCGCGTCAGCCAAAGCCACGCCAGGGCGGCCACAGCCAGCAGCAGAACGGCGACCAGCGCCCTCCGTACGGTCAACATACCCGCCCATCGTAACTTTCGCCGCGAGCGCGAGGCAAGAAAGTCTGCCCGAAAGTCCGGGAGAAAAATTGGCAGAGTGGCCCGGAGAATTTCTGGAAAAGTGGTGCGAGCAATCCAGGAAAGGTATTTAAACTAAGAAATATCATGGGTTAAACTTGGCAAAATACTGGTTGACACGGTTTGGCCTAGTGACTTATAGTCTCTGTGGAAGGTGTTTCGCCCACTCTCCGTCCTGTGCGGCGGCGGCGGCCGAGGCGCCATTTGAGAAGTAGCGGCCGGCCCTTCGGCGTCGCAGACGCGCGCCGCGCGCCGCCTTTGAAACTCAACCGAGAAACGCACACCAGGCGTGAGCCTGGGCCGCAAAGCCGACGGGAGTCGGGTGCTTCGAAGCACCGACTCGGCCGGGTTGCCGAAGGGGAGATTCTTTAGAGCCGCGACAGACGCCCGCGACGCACTCCCGCCTTCGGACGCAAGCAGCTTCAGCCCCTGAGTTAAGCAGTAAACCCCTCCTCAGTCCCGTGCGCGAAGCGACGGGAGCCAAAAAGCCCGCGAGAGATGAAGTCCGAAACACAGCAGACGCAGGCGCCGCCGTCCTGGCGCACGACGCACGCGAGGGTCTTGCGCGCACGCGCGCGCCTCCGCCAACTCCACCGGCAGCGACAGAAGTCTTCGAGGAACGGATAGTTTATGTTCAGAAAGAAACTCGGCAACAAGGGCCTCGTCGGCCTGGACATCGGCTCCAGCTCGGTCAAGGCTGTCGAGCTGGCCGGCAAGACCGGCGCGCTCTCGCTCGTCAACCTCGGCTTCGAAGGGCTCCAGCCCGACACGGTCGTGGACGGCCAGATCATGGAGCTGAACGACGTGTCGAGCGTCATCTCGGGCGTCTTCACCAAGCACCAGTTCAAGACCGACCGCGTGGCCGCCGGCGTCTCCGGCAGCTCCGTCATCGTCAAGAACATCATCGTGCCGCAGATGACGCGCGAGGAGCTGGAAGGCTCCATCGACTGGCACGCCGAGGAGCACATCCCGTTCGAGATCTCCGACGTGAGCCTCGACTATCAGGTCGTCGGCTCCGGCTCGGACTCCCTGCACGTGCTGATGGCCGCCTGCAAGCGCGACTTCGTCGCCAACCTCAAGCAGGCCATCCAGCTCGCGGGCAAGCAGCCGGCCGTCATCGACGTGGACGCCTTCGCGTTGCAGAACTGCTACGAGGTCAACTACCAGCCGCCCGCGAACCTGGTCGTCGCGCTCCTCAACGTCGGCGCCTCGACGATGAATATCAACATCCTGCGCGGCGTGCGGAGCGTCTTCACGCGCGACGTCTCGGTCGGCGGCAACCAGTACACCTCGCTCCTGCAGAAGGAACTGGGGCTGACCTACGAGCAGGCCGAGGCCGTCAAGCGCGGCGGCGAGGCGCCGTCGAACCTGCAGCCGGAGGACATCGACGCGGCGCTCGAATCGGTCTCGGACATGCTCGCGCTCGAAATCTCGAAGACCTTCGACTTCTACCGCGCGACGGCCGACGACAACGACGGCAGCGTCCAGAAGATTCTGATCTCGGGCGGCGGCTCGAAGCTGCGCGGCCTGCCCGAGTTCCTCTCGAACCGCTTCGAGATGCCGGTCGAGCGGCTCGACCCGTTCCGCAAGATCAAGGTGGACGCGCGCCGCTTCGACCCCGAGTACATGCGCGAGGTCGTGCCCGAGATGGCGGTCGCCGTCGGGCTCGCCCTGAGAGGAGTGGAGGCTTAAATGATCAAGGTCAACTTACTGGACTCCGTCACCGAGCGCCAGTCGAGCGCCGCGGTCGTCGAGGCGAAGGTCGCCAACCCGGCGGCGCGCCTCTGGATGCTCGGCGCGGCCGTCGGCGCGCTGCTCGGCCTCGCCATGGTCTTCGACTACTACAGCGCCGCGGCCTCGCAGAAGAAGGCGCAGGCCGAGCTGGAGAAGCAGGAGCAGATCGCCGCGCAGATGGCCGCCGTCAACAAGGAGCAGGCCGACCTTGAGAAGAAGCTCAAGGACATCCAGTCGCGCATCGACGTCATCAAGCGGCTCCGCAGCTCGCAGCAGGGGCCGGTCTCGCTCCTCTCCGACCTCAACGCGCGCCTGCCCCGTGACCCGGACTTCCGCCTCAGCTCCATCGAGCAGAAGGGCGGCGAGCTGACCATCGAGGGGCAGTCGCCCAACGAGTACTCGGTCACCGAGTTCGGCCACAGCCTCGAATTCTCCGACGGCCTCTTCCAGAACGTGAACCTCGAGGCCGAGCGCAAGACCGTCGAGGTCAAGCTGGAGGACTACAGCGCGGCCGAGGGGCCAATCGACCCCAAGTTCAGGCCCGAGGTCTTCAGCTTCAAGCTCAAGTGCAAGTACGGCCCCGCGCAGTCGCAGCCCGCGGCCGACCCGAAGGCCGACCCCGCCAAGCAGGGCAAGAAGTAGTAGCGGCGCCGCCTCGGCCCGCACCGGAAGGAAACGAACGATGTTCAAACTCGACGCCCTCCAAGAGAAACCCTGGTACGTGCAGCTCGCCGTCTTCGGCGGCATCGCCCTCGTCGTCTACGGCGCCTTCTGGTACTTCGTCACCAGCGGGACGCGCGCCGAGACGGCCGAGATCGAGACCAAAGTCGAGAGCCTTCTGCGCGCCAACGCCGGCGCCGTCGTCGCCTCGCAGCGCCTCAACGAGTTCAAGGCCAACTACGAGCGCGCCAAGGCCGACTACGAAGACCTCAAGCTCCTCCTGCCCGAGCAGCGCGAGCTGACGATGGTCTTGCAGAACGTGCAGGACAGGGCCCGGGGCCGCCTGACGCTCACCAAGTTCACGCCGCAGGACGAGGTGCAGCAGGACTTCTACACGGGCAAGCCCGTGCAGGTCGAGGTGATGGGCGACTACAACAACCTCGGCCAGTTCTTCGCCCAGATGGCCTCCTACCAGCGCATCGTCTCGATCACCGACTTCAAGGTCACGAAGCTGGCGGCGGACAAGGCCCTCGGCGATTTGAAGGCGAACCCGACCGTCTCGGCCGCGTTCCTCGTGACGGCCTACTACGTCTCGCCCGAGAAGCTGCAGGCGCCGGAGCCGGCGAAGGGCGCGGCCAAGCCGGCGGCGGCCGCCGCGGCTAACGACAACAAGGACGCGAAGTCGCCGCAGGGCTGAAGTCCGCCGCGGAGTAAAAGGGGAGGGGCACGCGCCCCGTGCGAGCTAACGTCGCAGCCGGATCGCAGGAAGAGTTTATGAAGAACAGACACACGCCCAGCATGCTCAAGGGACTCTTTGCGGCCGCGCTCGTCGCCGCCGCGGCGGCCACGGCGCCCGCGCAGACCGCGAGCACCACCTACCATCCCGTGCAGAACGACCCGTACCGTAAGTTCAAGCCGGCCGTCAGGCGCAAGGCGAAGGACGCCCCCACCCCGGCGCCCGCCCCGGACATCAAGGTGCGCATCGACAACTACAAGGCGCAGAAGCTGGCGGCGATGAACCTCCAGCAGGTGGCCCCGAAGCCGACCACCGCGCTGCTGCTCTCGGAGGTGCAGGTCAAGGGCATCTTCCGCACGCCGCGCGGCTACGCCGCGATGGTCGAGGCGACGCCCATCAACCTCTCCTACGTCGTCTACCCGGGCGAGCGCTTCTACGACGGGATGCTCGTCGCCATCGAGGAGTCCCGCCTCGTCTTCCGCAAGCAGACGAAGTGGACGGACGGCCGCACCACGGTCGCCGAGGACACGAAACCCCTCGTGCAGCCCTCGGTCGCCGACCAGCTCACCGCGCAGCGCGAGACGCAGGCGGCCGCCGCGGCGGCCGAGGAGAAGAAGAAGAACTCCGACGTCAACACTCTCGTCGAAGCCCTGAAGGCCCTCGCGGCCAGCGCCGCGCAGCAGGAGCAGGAGAAGATCAAGAACATGCCGCGCGTCGAGTCTCTGCCCATGCCGCAGCAGGGGCGTCCCTAGAGCCCCGAGCTTCGACGACCCCCCCGACCGTAACCTCGTCCCGCCTGAATTCGAACGGAGGTAAGAACCTTTCCCGAAGGGCCGCGCCCGCGGCGTTTACTTTGACAACCTGGCCGCGAACCCCACCCGCGTTGTGCGGCGCGCGCTTCAAGGGCCGGCACCCTGAGCCGGCCCGGACGAGCGTTAGCGCGTGGCGGAAGGGAGCCGCGGCGAGTGTCTCCGAAGGATGAAGAACATGGCACACACCACTAAATTACCCGCGGCCGCGGCGAGAGGCGTGCTCGTCCTCCTGCTCGTCGTCGCTCTGGGCCAGATGGCACTCGGCAACAGCCCCGTCGGCGCGGCGGCTGCGAAGCCGCCCGTCGCCACCTCCGTGCGCGCGGCCGTCGACGGCACGACCACGCTCATCACCATCGAGGGGACGGCCCCGATGCCCTACACCGTCAAGCGCCCCGACCGGCTCCACGTCCTCGTCGAGCTGCCCGGCGTCGACGGCTCGCAGCTCTCGCCCTCCTACGGCGTCGCCTCGCCCCTGGTCGAGAGCCTGACCGTCAAACACGCGCTGCGCGAGAACGAGCCGGTCGCGAGCCTCCAGGTCACGCTGCGCGAGCCGGCGCGCGACCGCTCGCGCCTCGAAGGCACCCGCCTCGTCCTCGAACTCCTGCCCGGCGGCGACGCCGCCTCGAACTCCCCGGCCGACCCGGCGCAGACGCGGCCCAGCCCGACGCCCGCCTCCGGCCAGGCGACGCAGTCCTCGCAGGGCGCGCAGTACGGCCAGGCGGGCTTCGTCGGCGAGCCGATTAATCTTAACGTCGTCAACGCCGACATCCGCGACCTGCTCAACTACATCACCGAGCAGTACGGCGTGAACTTCGTCGTGGACGCCTCCGTCCAGCGCGTGCCCGTCACCATCAACGTGACGGACGTGCCCTGGAACTTCGCGCTCGACTCGATCCTGAAGGCCAACCGCCTCGGCGTCGAGGTCAACGGCAACATCCTGCGCGTGGCGACGCTCCAGGTGCTCAAGGACGAGGCCAAGATTCGCGCCGAGGAGGAGTCGGCCCGCACCGAGCTGCGCGCCGCGCAGCTCCTCAACCAGCCGCTCTTCACCGAGTTCATCCGCCTCAACTACGCGCGCGCCTCCGGCTCGCTCGCCTCGACGAGCGCGGGCGCCGACTCGTTCACGGGCGGCGGCACGTCGAGCGCGGGCGCCGGCACCGGCGGCGACGCGGGCATCCTCCCCATCATCAAGCGCAGGCTCTCGGCCCGCGGCGCCGTCGAGGTCGACTCGCGCAGCAACACGCTCATCGTCACGGACGTGCGCGAGAACATCGAGTCCATCCACCGCCTGATCCAGCTCCTCGACCAGCCCGAGCCGCAGGTCGAGATCGAGACGCGCATCGTCGTCGCCAACCGCAGCTTCAGCCGCGACCTCGGCGTGCAGCTCTCGGCCGCGGTCTTCAACCTCGGCCGCGGGGCCGGCGCCACCTTCGAGAACTTCACCAACACCCAGACCGGCCTCCAGCCGGGCAGCCTGCCGGGCGGCCTGGCCAACACGCCCCCGCCCTCGCCCGGGCTCGGCGCGACCAGCCCGACGACCGTCATCGGCCTGACGACCGGCATCTTCGGCACCGCGCAGATCGGCGCGCTCATCACGGCCGCCGAGAGCAAGGGGCAGGCGAAGGTGGTCGCCACGCCGCGCGTCACGGCGCTCAACAACCGCTCCGCGCAGATCGAGAGCGGCGCGCAGATACCCGTCATCACCCCGCAGTCGGGGACGGGCGGCGGGTCGAGCGTCTTCACGACGACCTTCGTCTCCGTCCCGCTGCGCCTCTCCATCACGCCGCAGATCACCGACGCCGGCACCGTCATCCTGCGCGTGACGATGGAGAACAACACGGTCAACCGCACCTTCGTCAACGCGCTCGGCACGCCCGGCATCGACACGCAGCGCATGCAGACCGAAGTGCTCGTGCCCGACGGCGGCACGACGGTCGTCGGCGGCGTCCTGAACGACCGCGAGACCGACGCGCAGAACCGCACGCCGGGCCTCGCCTCGCTGCCCGTGCTCGGCAACCTCTTCAAGCGCAAGACGGTCACGCGCAACACGGACGAAATCCTCTTCTTCATCACGCCGCGCATCTACCGGCCGGACTACCAGGGCCGCCGCGTCGACACGGAGCCCGCGACGACCACGCGCTCGGTGACGCTCCCGCAGCCGGTGCCGCTCGGCAACCCCGAGACGAACACGCCCGCCACGGCCGTCCCCGCCGGCCCGACGCAGCAGCAGCAGTCGCCCGCGCCCACGCTCAACCAGCCGAACTACTACCCGACGACCACGAGCGAGCCGCAGCAGACGACGCCGCCCCAGTCGTAAAGGAGGAGACCCAGAGAGATGTTCAAGCAGGCACTCACGGAGATAGTGGAACGCACGGAGGGCGCGACGGGCGCGCTCATCATGGGCATGGACGGCATCGCGGTCGAGCGGGTGCTTTTGCCCGAGGGGAGCGACGCCAACATGGACGTGGCGGCGGCCGAGGTCACCTCGCTCGTCCGCAGCGCCATGCGCGCCGGCGCCAACACCGGCCACGGCGCGCCCGAGGAGTTGGCCATCAGCTTCGAAGGCGCGCGCGTCGTCGCACGCCTCCTCTCGCCCGAATACTTCGTCGTCCTCGCCATGAAGCCCGACGGCAACCTCGGCCGCGGCCGCTACGAACTGCGCAAAGCGGAACTGAGGCTCGCCCGCGAGTTCGCTTTGTAAGGGCGGGTTGCAGGGACAGAATTAACCACAGAGACACAGAGACACAGCTTATGACTTAATGTCTTTAAGCTGTGTCTCTGTGTCTCTGTGGTTGATTTTCTTTAAGTCATTTGCCCGCCGCTCTTCAGCACTGCGGAATCTTCACCGCGTTCATCCCCCGCAGCAGCACGCGCTGGCGGCGCTGAACGCGGCGGAGGTTCTTCTGCGGGTTGAAGACGTTTAGGGGTGAGGGGATCATCGCGGCGAGGTAGGCCGCCTCCTGCGGAGAGAGGCCGGCGGCCGGCTTGTGGAAGTAGGTCTGCGCCGCGGCCTCCGCGCCGTAGACGCCGTCGCCCCACTCGATGACGTTCAGATAGATTTCGAGTATCCGGCACTTCGAGAGCGAGCGCTCCATGAAGTAGGTGATGGCCGCCTCCTTCACCTTGCGCGCGGCCGTGCGCTCCGAGGAGAGGTAGAGGTTCTTCGCCAGCTGCTGCGAGATGGTCGAGCCGCCGCGCTTGAACCTGGAGAGGTCGGGTATCCAGTCCGAGGGGTCTTCGTCGCCCTCCTGCTTCGCCTCCTTCTCCGACTCCTTCTGCCCCGCGTCCCAGGCCTTCTGGATGGCCTCGTAGTCGAAGCCGTGGTGCGTGACGAAGTTCGTGTCCTCGCCGGCGAGCACCGCGCGCCAGAGGTTCGGCGAGATGCGCGAGAGCGGCACCCACTGCTGCACGCGCCGCGGCTCGCGCCCGTCCTCGCGCGCCTCCTTCAGCCGCGTCTCGATCATGCTGGTCGTCTCGGGGTTCTTCGTCTGCAACTCCGACACGCGCGGGAACGTGAAGACCTCGTAGACGATGAACAGCGTGACGAGCCCCAGCACGACCAGCGCGCCCTTCTTGAAGATGTTCCAGCCGACTCTCAACATGCGGGCGGATTATATGTTGTCGGGTGCCGGATTGAAAATCGCTTTGGCCGCGCGGATGGTGTTGCAGTGTATCTCGACCGTGTCGTCGATCTCCGCGGCGTAGCCGCCCGACATGACGGTGGCGACGGGCACGCCGCGGCCCCGGCACTCGCGCAAGACCGTCTCGTCGCGCGCGCGCAAGCCTTCGAAGGTGAGCGAGAGGCGACCGAGCTTGTCGCCGACGTAAGGGTCTGCGCCGCCGAGGTAGAAGACGAGGTCGGGCCGGTGCCCGAAGACTCTGGGCAGGTGGCCTTTGAGAGTGTCGAGGTACGCGTCGTCGCCGGTGCCGTCCGCCAGTTCCACGTCGAGCGTCGAGCGCAGCTTGAAGAGCGGGTAGTTCTTCGCGCCGTGCATCGAGAAGGTGAAGACCGACTCGTCGCCCGCGAAGATGTGCGCCGTCCCGTTCCCCTGATGCACGTCCAGGTCGACGACGGCGAACCTCTGCGCGCGCCCGTCCCTCTGCAGAACGCGCACGGCGACGGCCACGTCGTTGAGCACGCAGAAGCCCTCGCCGTGGTCGGGGAAGGCGTGGTGCGTCCCGCCCGCGAGGTTCGCCCCGACCCCTTCGTCGAGCGCGAACCGCGCCGCCGCGCACGTCCCCGCCGTCGCGAGGAACGAGCGCCGCACCAGCGCCTTCGACCACGGCAGGCCCAGACGCCTGACCTCCCTCGGCGTGAGAGACCCGGCGCGCAGGCGCGTCACGTAGTCGTCCGTGTGCACCAGCAGCACGTCCGAGACGGGAGCCTCGCGCGGCTCGTAAATCTCGGCGGGCGCGAGCGTCCCTTCGGCGACCAGGCGGTCGCGCACCAGCTCGAACTTTTTTATCGGGAAGACGTGACCCTCGCCGATGTCCGCGTAGTAACGCGGCGTGTAGCAGACGTGCATGAGGAGGCGATGATAGCGCGCGGGCCGGAGCCGTGGGAAACGCGCGCCCGGCTCAGGCCCCGCCGCCCTCGCCCCGGATCGCCTCCTCGGCTTTGAGGAAGTAGAGCGTCGGGTCGTCGAAGTTGAGCGACTCGAGGCCGGCGGGAATCGGCTGGGGGACGGGCAGCTCGATGGAGAGCGGGTCGATGGCGGGCGGGCTCCATTCGTCGCCGCGCTTGCGCGCGACCGCGTGGGCGACCTCCTTGCCGACCTCCGCCGAGCGCTGGGCCGCCGAAGACCAGAAGAGGACGAAGAGGTCGCAACGGTCGAGGTTCTTCCGAATCTCCTCGCTCCAACTGTCGCCGGCCACGATGTCCTTCCGGTCGAAGAAGTCCGTGATGCCCGCCTTCCGCCACTCGGTGCGCTTCCCGAGGTAGATGGGCAGCACCTTGGGGCGATCCTTCGAGCAGTAGGAGATGAAGGCGTGCGTGTACCTCCGAACCTGCTGCGGCGGCGGGGCCGGGGCGTGCGCCGCCGCCGCAACGTTCTCCGAAGCCGCGGCCACGTCGAGCATGAACATGATGTGACCCACCGGCGCCCTCGCCTCGCCGCTGTAGATTCGCGCCGTGCAGCGGACGGACTTCGGTGCGGCGAAATCTTCGGGCACGTCCACGGCGAACTGGACTGACTCGGGCGCGCCGCGCCAGACGAGCGACTCGCCCCGTTCGTGGGCCTCGTCGAGTCGCAGGCCGGGCGTCTCAAGCTTGAAGGTCAGGAGCGTCCCGCGCTCCACCTCTTCGTTCAAGGGGCGCGAGCCGCGGTCGACGGCCGCGGGGTCTGCCTTCGCGGCCTTCTCGGCGGCCTGCTTCGCCTGCCTCGCGAGGTGCGCGAAGATTTGCACGAAGAACTTGTCGCCCGGCCTCAGGCGCTGCGGGGCGAAGGCCGTGCAGTGCACCACGTCCGACCTCTTCTTCAGCCCGCCGTAGACGACCGCCGCCGTCCCCTCGCGCTTGAACTCGCCCGCCGTCGAAGCGGAGTCAGTTCCCGCGGGGGCGCGCATCGCCCTCCAGTATTGTCCCTTCAACAGGAAGAGCGTCGCCGCGAGAAGCGCGAGCGCGGCGGCGGCGACGACGAGGGAGAAGAGCCAACTCCAATAACCGCGCGCGCCTTGAACGTCCGGCGTGCCGACGGGTGGGGGCGGCGGTGTCGTCGGCGAAGCCTCGGGAGAAGTAGTCAGCCCAGCAAGGGGGGAAGGGGAGGGCAAAGCCGTCGGCGTCGTCGTCGGTGACGGAGTCATCGTCGTCTTCGGTGAAGGCGTGGGCGTGTGGGTCGGCGTCGGAGTGAGCGTCGGAGTCTGTGTTGGAGTTTGTGTTGGATTCGGCGTCGGAGTGACTTCGCCGCCGACGTTCGTGTCAAATACTATCTCGCACGAAGTGCTGCACGGCCGGCCGAACCCGAGCAGTTCCACCCTCACCCGCAGCGGCCTCTCCAACCTGCTCGGGGCGATGATGATTTCAGAGGTGCCCTGTCCCTGAACAATCTTGCCCCCGGGCGCCGACCAACTGAAACCCGGCTTGACGCCGGGCGTGCCGCCCTTCCACTCGACGCTGGCCTTACCGACTCCGGCGGAAGACTCTCCGCAGCTCAGAGACATCGAAGGGCATGAGGTCTCGTCCGCCTCGCACCTCCGCACGGTGACGTTCGTCGCGGCGCTGGCCGAGACCGCCGCCGCGAGCTTCGGCAGTTCGACGGTCGCGGTGGCCGTGTAGACGCCCGGCTTCGCGCCCGACAGATCCCAGACGGCCGAAGCCCCTTCGTCCCGAATCTTCCCGCCCGTCACGCTCCATTTGAAATCACCGCGCAGGCGCACGTTGGGGGCGGGTATCACCGTGACCTTGACGGTCGCGGGGAGCCCCGGGCAGGGCGTGACGAAAGACCGCTCGGCCTCCAACGAGAACGGAGTGTCTTGAGACTTTATGGGCCGCGCGAGTGTGTCTTGAAAGGGAGAGAACGTCTGCGCCGCGAGGGCCAGAGTGAGGATGAAAAGCCAGGCGGCACACGCGCGGCCGTGCGCCTTCGGGACTCGTCCGCGGGCGTCGTGCGGGATGTCGTTCGAGAGGGACATGGCGTAAGGACTCCGTGGCTTCGCCTCCCCTTGCTCCGACGCGCAGATTGTAGTTGGACGCCTTCCCGGCGTAAAGGTTATTCCCGCTGTGTTCAGCGCTTGCGCTGGCGCGGGTCGAGGTACTCGCGCAGGCCGTCGCCGAGGAAGTTAAAGGCGAGGACGGTGAGCGCGATGGCGATGCCCGGCGCGAGCATCGCGTGCGGCGCGCGCTGGAGCGTGGCGAGGTCGCGCGCCTCTTCGAGCATCACGCCCCAGGAGGGCGCGGGCGGGGGGACGCCGAGACCCAGGAAGGAGAGCGACGCCTCCGACAAGACCGCGCCGGCCATGCCGAGGCTCGCCTGCACGATGAGCGGCTGCACCGCGTTCGGCAGCACGTGGAAGAGCAGGATGCGCCAGTCGCGTGCGCCCAGCGCGCGGGCCGCCTGCACGAAGTCGTACTCGCGCACCTTCAAGACCTGCCCGCGCATCACGCGCGCGTACCCGACCCAGCCGATGACGCACAGCGCGAGGATGAGCTTGCCCAGCCCCGCGCCGAGGAACGCCACGAGCGCGATGGCGAGCAGCAGTCCGGGGAAGGCGAGGAAGACGTTGACGACGTAGCCCGACACGACGCGGTCGATCCAGCCGCCGTAGTAGCCTGCGAGCGCGCCGATGATCGTCCCGACCACCGCCGACACGACCACCACCACCAGCCCCACCTGCAGAGAGATGCGTGCGCCGAAGACGACCCTTGAGAACACGTCGCGCCCGGTCGCGTCCGTCCCCAGCCAGTGCTCGGCCGAAGGCCCCTTGTAACGCGCCAGCAAATCAATCGCGCCCACGTCGTGCGTCGCGATCCACGGCGCGAACAGCGCCACCAGCACGAGCAGCACGATGAAGACGAGTCCGAAGTAGGCCAGCCGATTCATGAGACTCTGATGCGTGGGTCGAGACGACGGTAAAGAAGGTCGGTCAGCGTGTTCGCCAGAATGTAGGTGACGCTGATGACGAGGACGCAGCCCTGCACGACGCGGTAGTCGCGTTTGTTGATGCCCTCTTCGACGAGGAGGAGGCCGACGCCGGGCCAGTTGAAGATCTTCTCGGTGATGATGGCGCCCGCCAGGAGCACGCCGAGCTGTAGACCCAGGACGGTGACGACCGGGATGAGGCCGTTCTTGAGGACGTGCTTGTAGACGACCGTGCGCTCGTTCAGGCCCTTCGCGCGCGCCGTGCGGACGTAGTCCTCGCTCATCTCCTCGATCACGGAGGAGCGCACCATGCGGGTCAAAAGCGCCGAGAGCGCGGCGCCGAGCGTGACGGCCGGCAGGATGATGCTCGACCAGCCGAAGCGCCCCGAAGGGTCGAGCCACCCGAGCCACACGGCGAAGACGTAGATGAGCAGAGGCCCCACGACGAAGCTCGGAAGACTGATGCCGACGAGCGCGACGACCGAGAGCGCGTTGTCGAGCAGGTTCCCGCGGTTCGTCCCCGCCACGACGCCCAAAGGCACCGCGATGGCGACGGCGACGAGCAGGGCGGCGACGGCGAGTTGGAGCGTCGCGCCGTAGCGCGAAAGTATCAGCTCGCGCACGGGCCGGTCGGTGCGGAACGAGTTGCCCATGTCGCCGTGCAGAATCCCGCGCCAGTAATCGACGTAGCGGTTGTCCGCGCCGTTCCACCTGAAGCGGCGCGGCCCGCCCTCTTCATCCGCCGTGTAGGAGAAGAAGAAGGAAGGGCGGTCGAGGCCGTGCTTCTGCCGGAACTGCGCGAGCGCCTCGGGCGTCGCCTGGTCGCCGAGGATGGCGGTCGCGGGGTCGCCCGGAACGAGCTCGATCAGAATCGTCACGAGGCTCACGACCGTCCACACGACGAGCAGCAGGATGAGCAGACGGCGCGCGATGTCGAACAGCTTGCGCTTCATCAGGAGTAACGTTGAATGGAATTCGGATTGCGGAGTGATAATAACATTGAGTGGTTTCAAGGCGAAGGGTGCTGGGTGCTGGTAAAGAACTAACCCAGCACCCAGCACCCCGACATAAACCTAGCCCGACGAACTCTGAAATCCTCGACGGCGGCCCCGACAACCACCAAAGAGGCAGAATTCGCCGGGCTAGTTCATCGGCCGCAGCAATGCGAGGCGCGGCCAAGCCCTTAAAACTTTCAAGCGGTGCGGTCGCCCGTGTGGAGCGCGGCGATGCCGCCCGTCAGATTCTTATAAACAACTCCCTCGAAGCCCTCCTCGCGCATCATCTCGGCCAGACGCTTCTGGTCTGGAAAGCGCGACACCGAGTCGGGCAAATACTCGTACGCCCCGCGAGAGCCGCTGACCCAGCCTCCGATGCGCGGCAGCACGCGCGTAAAGTAGAAGCGGAACAGCCCCCGAAAGCCCGGCACGACGGGACTCGAAAACTCGAGCACCGCGAGGCGGCCGCCCGGCCGCAAGACCCTCCGCAGTTCGCGCAACCCCTCGCGCACGCCCGCGAGGTTCCGCAGGCCGAAGGCGATGGTGACGGCGTCGAACGTCTCGTCCGCGAACGGCAGACTCAAAGCGTCACCTTCGACGAAGGGAACCGCGCGGGACTCTTCCGAGGCCTTGCGCCTCGCGACCTCAAGCATCGGGCGGCAGAAGTCCAGCCCGACCACCTGCCCCGCGCCCGCGTCCGCGAGCACGAAGGAGAGGTCGCCCGTCCCGCAGGCGACGTCGAGGACGCGCGCTTCGCCGACGAGCGAAGAACTTAAACTGCGTGCGACCTCGCGCCGCCAACGTTTGTCAACGTTCCCCGAAAGCAGATGGTTGAGAAGGTCGTAGCGGCCGGCAATTCCGGCAAACATCGCCCGCACGCGCCTTGCGTGTTCGGCCTTCGCGTCCACTGTTTCGGGGGGATTACGCAACAAGGTTAAGTGAATCTGCGGGGCCGTTGGTTGCAGTTAATTTGCGGTTTCTTTGCGAGTTGGGGGCGTAGGGTGCGCCCCCTTTTCACGGCCTCTTCAACTGAAGCGTCGGCTGTTGCTGCGGCTTGGGCGTCGGTTGCGGCTGCGCGGGTTTGGCGGCCGCCTCGCCGAAGACCTCGACCGCGCCGACGCGGGCCAGCTCTGTCCTGAGCTGCTCCGCGTTGCCGAGCGCGACCGTCGCCACGGGCGTGTGCAGGAAGAGGCGCGCGGCCACACGCTGGGCCTCGCCCGCGGAGAGAGCCTGTGCCGCGCGCGCGAACGACTGCGCGCTCGCGGCCGGATTCTTGTACGTGTGTTCGTCGAGCCAGGCGCTGGCCGTGACCTCGTCGCCCGAAGCGTTGGCGCCGAACGCGGCGGCGGCCGCCTGCTTCGCGGCGTCGAGTTCGGAAGGCGTCGGCGCGCCGGTCGAGAGGTCGTTCAGAACCTTGCGCGCGGCTTCGAGCGCACGCGCTGCCTCGGCCGGAGACTTGAGAGTCGCGCCGAGGCGGAAGATGCCGTTATCCCTGTATGAGTCGTGGCGGACGTAGGCCGCGCCCTCTCTAAGCTCGGGCATCGCGGCGAGCCAGCGCGCGCGGACGAGCTGCGCGACGACCTGCGCGGCCGGCGAGTCGATGTCCGTGCGCGCGAAGCCGCGCAGCGCGAGGCGCAGCTCGACGCCCGAGGTGTCCGCCTGGTTGACGACCAGCGTGCGCTCGTCGGGCGGGTCTGGAAGTTTGAAGGTCGCGGGGACGGGGCGGTCGCTTTTGCGCCAGCCGCCGAAGGACTCGCGCATCGAGCGCATGACAGCCTTCGGCTCGAAGCCGCCGACGATGACGATGGTCGTGTTGTCGGGGTTGAGAAAACGCTCGCGCAGGAGCAGGAGGTCTGCGCGCTCGGCGCGCGCGAGCGAGTCGGGCGTGCCCGCCGTGACGCGGCCGTAAGGGTACGTGCCGAAGAGTCGCGCCGCCGCCGCGCGGTCTGCCGCCTCGGCCGCCGCCACGGGCGTCTCGCGCAGAGACTTGAGGCGCGCCGCGCGGACACGCTCGAAGTTCTGGGGCATGAGCTGCGGGTTGGTGACGGCGTTGCGCGCGAGTTCGAGCAGCCGTTCGAAGTCGGTCGCGCGCCCCGCGAGCGTGATGTCAATCGAGTCGTAGCCGAGCACCACGTCGATGCGTCCGCCCAACTCCTCCGTGACGTAGTCGCGCGTCTGCTGGTCGAACATGGCGTCGACGAGCGTCGCCATCATGCCCTCTTTGCCGGCGAGGTCGAAGGCGGCCCCGCTGTGCACGCGCAGCTTGATGAGCACGTTCTGGTCTCCGGGGCGGCTCCAGAGCAGAACCCTCAGTCCGTTAAGAAGCTGTTCGCGGCGCGGCTCGGGCGTAGACTGTGCGGGCGCGGCGACGAAGCCGGAGCCGAGCAGGAGGAGCGCGGTCAGGGCGCGCAGCGTCAGTCGGCGCCGGCCGCTTGTCAGACTCTTCGGGGTTTTCATAACTTCAAGGCGACTCGGACGGACAAAGGATACGGCCACGGGGAGCGTTTCCGGGAAAATCTTAGATGCGGGCGCGGGACGCGTCAAATGCCTCGGGGCGGGGCTGTCTTTTTTCCGGCCGGCGGGGGGCATTTGGCAGCGATTCCGGCGGGCCTGGCATCAAAAGCTGTTCAGAGAGCACCTTGCGGACGACCCGCCCGCACGCACGCCGCACGCAAGGCTCCGCTCCGGGGCTTGAATGCTCGGGAAAAAGTTTGTAACTTGGGTACAGACAGGCTACCCTTTCCCCGCGTGGTTCGACGGGAGGTTCCTTAGAAAATGAAACAGTGTCCTACGTGCCAAGAGGAGTTCGCCGACAAGTTCGGTTTCTGCCCGGTGGACGGTACGCCTCTGGCCGACCCAGCCCCCGCGCCCGCCGCCTTCCGCGCGGCTGACGAATCGGTCGTGACCGCGGCGGCCGCGCCCTCGGCCTCGGCTAACGGCGCGGGCGGGGCGGACGGCTGGGAGACCTCAGAGGCCACCGCGGGCGTCCCGCCGACCCCCGGCGGCCGCGAGGAGTACCACCTGACCCTCCTCGAAGACGAGGGGCTGACGCGCCGCCTCGTCAAAGAGCTGAAGGCCGTCGGGCACGACGCCGAGCTGACGTGGCCCGAGTTCAAGCGCGACCCCGTCGGCTTCTCCAAGCGCTCGGCCACGGCCTACGGCGGCGCCGCCTGGAAGTTCGCCTCGCAGCGCAACAACGCGGTGGCAATGATCGCGGCGGTCGTCGTCATCGGCAGCGTCGTCGGCCTCGTCATCGCCCTGGAGCGCATCCGCACGAAGCAGTTGGCGAGCGCGAACCCTTACGAGAACCTTGAACTGGTCGGCTACGTCGAGAACGAGATTCCGAAGGAGCAGCCGACGCCGGAGAAGGGCACCGCGGGCACGAACGAGGGCAAGGGCGGCGGCTCGAAGCCGAAGTACGAGAAGCCGAGCGGAGGCGGCGGCGGCGGCCGGCAGGAGCAGACCCCCGCCTCGGCGGGCAAGCTGCCGACGGCCACGATGGATCCGCCGATTTTGACGGCCTCGCCGAAGCCTCCTCCGCCGAACCCGCACCTGCCGACGTTGCCGACGATGCAGGTCGACCCGATGCTCGTCAAGGCCGACCCGCGCGAAATCCCTTACGGCCTGCCCAACTCGACGGCGACCGTGCCCTCTTCGGGGCCGGGCCGCGGGGGCGGCATGGGTGACGGCTCGGGCGGCGGCATGGGCACCGGCGACGGCACGGGCCTCGGCCCCGGCCGCGGCTCTAACACCGGCGGCGGAGACACCAACTACGGCGGCGGCGGCCCCGGCGGTGGCGGCGGCGGTGGCGGCGTCGACTACTCGCGCCCGTTCCGCCAGAACGAGGTGACGCGCAAGGCGCTCATCACCTTCAAGCCCGAGCCGGGCTTCACCGAAGAGGCGCGCAAGAATAACGTGACCGGCGTCGTGAGGCTGCGGGCCATCCTCCACGCCACGGGCGGCGTCCAGAGCATCAGCGTCGTCAAGGGCCTGCCCGACGGCCTGACCGAGAAGGCCATCGCCGCCGCGCGCCAGATCAAGTTCACCCCGGCCGAGAAGGACGGCCGCGCCGTCTCGCAGTACGTGGTGCTGGAGTACAACTTCAACATCTACTGAGGAGTAGGCAGTAGGCAGATGGCAGTAGGCAGTTCGGCCGGAAAGCCTGCTTAATAACTCGAATAAAAGAGACGGGGGCGGCGAGTGGTTAATCTCGCCGCCCCCGTTCCCTTGAGACCTGTTCGTTAAAAATCTTCCTGCCTTCAACTGCCTGCTGCCATCTGCCTACTGCCTGCTGCTATACTCTCCGGCGCAAGCATCAACCCACAACGAAGGAGTCGCGTTTGGCGGAAGCGTCCCAGAGGGCGGTGAAGGTCGTCTGCGTGGCGAGCTACTTCAAGGGCGCGGACTTCCTGCGCGAGTGCAGGCGGCAGGGGGCGCGCGTCGAGCTTTTGACGCGCGAGCGCACGCGGCCTGAGCCCTGGCCGCACGACGCGCTCGACGCCGTCCACTACCTGCCGGACGACGCGGGCGCCGAACTCGTCGTCCACGCCGCCGCGCACCTCGTGCGCGAGCAGAAGATCGACGCGCTCGTCGCGCTCGAAGAGTTCGACGTGGTGACGACGGCGCTCGCGCGCGAGCACCTGCGCCTGGAGGGGCTGCACAGCACGAGCGCGCGCACCTTCCGCGACAAGCTCGTCATGCGGCAGCGCGCGCGCGCCGCGGGACTCCGCGTGCCCGACTTCGTGCCGCTCTTCAACTACCAGGAAATCGGCGAGTACATGCAGCGCGTGCCGCCGCCCTGGGTCGTCAAGCCGCGCTCGGACGTCTCGTCTTCCGGCATCCGAAGGCTCGAAGAGGCCGAGCACGTCTGGCGCGCCATCGACGCGCTCGACGCGCGCGAGGCTTTGCAGGACAAGCACTCCTACTACCTGCTCGAAAAGTTCGTCCCCGGCGAAGTCTTCCACGTCGATTCAATCGTGGAGGATGGCGAAGTCATCTTCATCGGCGTGAACCGCTACGGCCGCCCGCCGCTCGAAGTGGTACAGGGCGGCGTCTTCACGACCTACACGCTCGACTACGACTCGCACGAATACAAGGAGCTGACCCGCCTCAACGCGGAGCTTCTGCGCGCGCTCGGCCTTGAGCGCGGGGCGGCGCACGCCGAGTTCATACGCGGCGCGGAGGACGGCGAATTCTACTTCCTCGAAGTGGCCGCGCGCGTCGGCGGCGCGTTCATCGCGGAGACTCTTGAGGCGGCGACGGGGCACAACCTCTGGCGCGAGTGGGCGCGCGTCGAGGTGGCGCACGCGCGGGGCGAGCGCGTGGGGAAGCTCGAACCGCGGCGCGACTACGGCGGCATCGCCCTCTCGCTCGCGCGGCAGGAGCGGCCCGACACTTCGGCCTACGACGACCCCGAGGTCGTCTTCCGCGTGGAGAAGCCGCACCACGTCGGCCTCGTCGTCCGCTCCGAAGACCTCGCGCGCGTGCGACGGCTGATCGAAGAGTACTCGGCGCGCTTCGCGACGGACTTCAGCGCCACCGTCCCGCCGCCCGACCGCCGGGGAGTGAATCTGTGAGTGATGAGTGATGAATGGAAGGGGTTCTGGGTATTGGGTTCTAGGTGCTGGGAAAGAAATACCAGCACCCAGCACCTAGAACCCAGCACCCTCTTACGAAGGAGACTGAATGGCTGAACCTCGTGTGGCACCTTACGGTTCCTGGAAGTCGCCGATTACGGCAGACCTCATCGTGTCGGCGACGGTCGGGCTCGGGCAGACCGCGCTCGACGGGGCGGACACATACTGGGTCGAGCTGCGGCCGTCCGAAGGCGGTCGCAACTGCGTCGTGCGCAGGACGCCGGACGGCAACGTCACGGACGTGACGCCGCAAGGCTTCAACGCGCGCACGCGCGTCCACGAGTACGGCGGCGGCGACTTCGCCGTCCGCGACGGCGCCGTCTACTTCACCAACTTCGCAGACCAGCGCGTCTACCGCCAGCGCACCGAGACCGCGCCGCAAGCTTTAACGCCCGAGGGCAAGTTCCGTTACAGCGACTTCGTTTCGGACGCCGTGCGCGGCCGGCTCTACGCCGTGCGCGAAGACCACACGGAAGAGTCGCGCGAGGCCGTCAACGCCATCGTCTCGCTCAACGCCGACGGCGGGGCGAGTGCGGACGGCGGGGCGAACGAGGACGGCGGGCGCGTCGTCGTTTCGGGCAACGACTTCTACTCGTCGCCGCGCCTCAGCCCTGACGGGACGCGGCTCGCGTGGCTCACCTGGAATCACCCGAACATGCCCTGGGACGGCACGGAGCTTTGGGTGGGAGAGCTGGGCGCGGACGGCACGCTCGCAGACCCGCGCCGCGTGGCGGGCGGGGCGGAGGAGTCGATCTTCCAGCCGGAGTGGTCGCCCGAGGGCAGGCTCTACTTCGTCTCCGACCGGAACAACTGGTGGAACCTTTATCGATTAACGGACGACGGCGAGGCGGAGGCCGTCCACGAGGGGGACGCGGAGTTCGGCATGCCGCAATGGCTCTTCGCCATGTCCACCTACGCCTTCGCATCGGAGGGGACAATCGTCTGCGCCTACGCGCGCCGCGGCGACTGGAGTTTGGGTCTGCTCGACACGCGCCGCAAGACGCTTGAGCGCGTCGACCTGCCCTACACGGACATCACGTACGTCCGCGCCGACGCGACGCGCGCGGTCTTCCGCGCCGGCTCGCCGACCGTCCGCGCCACCCTCGTCGAGCTCGACTTGGAGACGCGCGAGACGACCGTGCTCAAGCGCGCGAGTGAAACGGAAGTCGACCCCGCGTACCTCTCGACGCCGCGCGCCGTCGAGTTCCCGACCGAGGGCGGCCGCACCGCGCACGCCTTCTACTACCCGCCGCGCAACCCAGACTTCGCCGCGCCCGAGGGCGAGCGCCCGCCGCTCCTCGTCAAGTGCCACGGCGGCCCGACCTCCGCGGCCTCTTCGACTCTGCGTCTCGAAACTCAATACTGGACGAGCCGCGGCATCGCCGTCCTCGACGTGAACTACGGCGGGAGCACGGGCTACGGGCGCGAGTACCGGCAGCGCCTCAACGGCGAGTGGGGCGTGGTGGACGTGGACGACTGCGTCAACGGGGCGAAGTACCTCATCGAGCAGAACGAGGTCGACCCGGCGCGCTGCGTCATCACGGGCGGGAGCGCGGGCGGCTACACGACCTTGAACGCGCTCACCTTCCGCGACACGTTCCGCGCGGGCGCGAGCCACTTCGGCGTGAGCGACCTGACGGTCTTCGTCGGCGACACGCACAAGTTCGAGTCGCGCTACCTCGAACGCCTCATCGGCCCTTACCCCGAAAGCAAAGACCTCTACTACGAGCGCTCGTCCATCAACTTCACCGAACGGCTCTCGTGCCCGGTCATCTTCTTCCAGGGTTTAGAGGACAAGATCGTCCCGCCGAACCAGGCCGAGCTGATGGTCGAGGCCCTCAGAAAGAAGCGGCTGCCCGTCGCCTACGTCGCCTTCGAGGGCGAGCAGCACGGTTTCCGCAAGGCCGAGAACATCAAGCGCGCCCTCGAAGGCGAACTCTACTTCTACTCCCGCGTCTTCGACTTCCCGTTGGCGGATGAGGTCGAGCCGGTGGAGATTGAGAACCTGTAGAAAAGGTTCTGGGTGCTAGGTGTCGGGTGCTGGTTTAATTCTTTACCAGCACCCGACACCTAGCACCCAGAACCTTTTATTGACTTTTTAGCTGCGCGGGCGCATCGGGCGCGACTTGCGCTTGTTGCGCTTGCGGGCGAGGGCGGACTTGAGCTTGGCCTTCTGGCCGCGGGACATGAAGAAGGCGTGCTTCTTCGCGTCCTTGATGATCTCCTCGGACATCACCTTGCGCTTGAAGCGGCGCAGCGCGCTCTCGAT